>ERZ808270.78-NODE-78-length-64106-cov-15.986292_pt1 | contig 64106 bp, 69 predicted proteins | sample MGYA00521082_ERZ808270 | MGnify/ENA primary metagenome ERZ808270 (study PRJEB31516, sample SAMN03275594) | gut metagenome | biome: mammalia-associated habitat; material: feces | host: Papio cynocephalus | place: Kenya | collected 2012-07-27 ... | reverse complement strand
GAGTGCTTTTACGAAAATATTACGTAAATTTGCACTTGCTTGTTGAATTCGCGTAATGAATTTGTAAACGGTTTCGTTTAAATGAGATAAAACAATGTTAAGCAGGTTTACTTTTGCCCTAATTTTATCTTTCTGTCGATAAAATCTTTTATCTTTGTCGAGTGCTTTGATGTAGCAATATGTGAATGTGTCTGTTATATCATAGTCTGTATACAATATATACTTATAACTTTTTGTTTAAAGATATGAAATGGAGCATAGCAACATTAATGATAGTATTTATATTTTGTTTTAGTACAGCAACTTTTGCTCAAACAATAAAGTTCAATAATTCTTTATCATTAAATTGGAGTAATAATGGTTCGGGCAAGATATTCAAATACAATCCAAGTATTGGAGTAGAATATCTTGAATGCAGACATTTTATGTTGTCGTCAAGTTTTGGAATTAGCAATAAAGCACAGAAATATCCAATAATAAACAATGAAACTTTGGAAGCCAATATCAGGTATGTAACGCTTAGTACTACTGCCAGATTTAAATATGATACAAATTATATGTCTTTCTTTATTGGTGCTGGTCCTGCTTTTAATTGGAAGAAAAAATCCACATTTAATGTCCGTGGTGAAATAGCTGAAAACCAAGCTGGAGGAGGAGAGTTTCGTGCAAAAAAAAATGTTGTCGATGTTGTTGCCGAAGCTGGAATATATAAAGATTTCGATAAGTGCAGAATAGAGCTTTTTACTTCTTACAATACAAATCTAACCAATGTAATACCTGAAAGTAGAAGAGGCTTCATCGCACATTCGTTGGCTTTAAATATAGAATTAGGATATAAATTTTAAATTTTTATATTATGGCAAAAAAAAATGTTTTATTTTCAATGCTCGTTTTTTCGAGTATTTTGGTATTTACAGGTTGTTCAGACACTGATGATGATATTGTGTTGAGTCAGCCAAAACTAAAAGAGACTTCTCTCCCTGTTATTGTTGATGAAAATACTTCTAAGAAGGAAGTCGTTGTTGATGGTAAGACGTATATATTCAATATTCATAATGACATACCGTCAACAAGATCTATTGGTGATGTAGGAGGAGAGAAAATATATCCAAGAGACCCAAATGCAACTCTTGCATCAGTTCCTGTTATGGTATCAAAAGGAACTTATAAGAAATATGCATCTAAGGCATTTTCTCCTTTCGCAGATTTGGCAGGTGTTTCGATTGTTATGCTTCGTTTGGACAAATTTACATTTGAATGCGTTGCTCCTTCAAATGCTAAACAGACAAGTTTTGATATTACGAACATAACAAAAGAGGGTTTTGCTACGGAAAGTGCATCATATAAAGGATTCTCTATAGATAAGATTTTATCCACTACGAGTGGGGTGATAGTGAAATGTTCCTTTTACGTTCAAGATGGTATAGCATATGATATCGCAGGACAGCAAATTACCGACAATACATATTATCCTCTTCCTGGAAATGAAGTAAGGTATCAGTTTACTTATGATGTGAGAAAGTAATCAGTTACTTATCCAGGTTGACACTCGCGACGGTAGCTACTTGAGCCGTGTTAAGGAGTAATTAGAACTTCGTTATAAATATTGGAGTGGGGAATCCTGCTGTCGTTTTCTCGTGAACAAGAAATGGCTGTAGGGTTCTCCACTCTTCTTATTTCCGGTTGCTATTATTTGGTATCGGTATTCTGTTGCTGCACCAAAAGTGCAGCATAGAAGCACCTTTGGTGCCACTATTATTTATGTTTTCTTTACAGAAGTTCCGGTAACTTAAAAAAAGCATTCCACCTGTAGGGTAGAGAATCGTAGTAGGTGCGGTGTCTCACCGCACAATAAAGAAGGGTATATAGCATCTTCCAACCATAAATAGTCATTAAGTTCTTGCTACTGTGCGGTGAGACACCGCACCTACTACTTTGAACATTATTTATTGATGATCAGAACTCTCATTTCCAACCCACCCCTTACTATCCCTCACCATCCCTCACCATCCCTCACACTTACCCTCACCCTCGAACCCCCGATAAACAGGGGCTTTCGGGGCAATGTGTGAGGGTGTGAGGGTAAAATGACCGAAAAACTTTTTATTTATTTATGGCTTGTTTCGGATTTTATTTTTACCTTTGCCCATATTCACAAAGAGAAATATGAAATACTCAATAATCGTTCCTGTCTATAACCGTCCTGATGAGGTGGACGAGTTGCTGGGCAGTTTGGTGGAACAGACCGAAAAGGATTTCGAGGTGATAATAGTGGAAGACGGTAGCTCGCACCCCTGCAGAGAAGTATGCAAGGGATACGAGGGCAATCTCGACCTGCACTATTACATGAAGGAGAACAGCGGACCGGGACAGAGCCGCAACTACGGAGTGGAGCGCGCCCGGGGCGAATATGTAATAATACTCGACTCCGACGTGGTGTTGCCGCCGGGATATATAGAGAGCGTCAGTGAAGAACTAAATCGCGAACCGGCGGATGCCTTCGGCGGACCGGACAAGGCGCATTCTTCCTTCACCGACACGCAGAAGGCGATAAGCTACTCCATGACGAGCTTCTTTACTACCGGTGGTATTCGCGGCAGCAAAAAGAAAAAACTCGACAAGTTTTATCCGCGCTCCTTTAATATGGGAGTGAAAAGAAACGTGTATGAAAAGCTCGGCGGCTTCTCTAAGATGCGCTTCGGCGAAGACATCGACTTCAGTATACGTATCTTCAAGGCTGGATGCAGATGCCGGCTGTTCCCCGACTCATGGGTTTGGCACAAGCGAAGGACAGACTTCCGCAAGTTTTTCCGTCAGGTATACAACAGTGGCATTGCCCGCATAAACCTCTACAAGAAATACCCGGAATCGCTGAAACTTGTACATCTGCTGCCGATGGTCTTCACCGTTGGTGTGATATTCCTTGTTCTTCTTTCTGCTGTGGGTCGCATTCTGATGCACTACGACGATATCCACAGGTGGTATTGGCTGTGTGCCGGTCCGTGGTTGCCGATAATAGCATATTGTCTCTTGATATTCATAGACTCCACACGCCAGAACCGAAGCATGAAAATCGGGGCGATGAGCATTGCGGCGGCTTTCGTGCAACTGATGGGCTACGGATGCGGATTCCTTTCGGCATGGTGGAAACGCTGTGTGATGGGAAAGAACGAATTCAGCGCTTTCGACAAGACATTCTATAAATAGTTGTCAGTATATATATAATAAGGTGGAGAGGAACTCTGGTTCCTTTCTCCATCCTTTTCAGTAGAAGACCTTTCATACTGTTAACTCCTTAAATCAACGAAACACAACATGGAAAATCTTGCAATCACACAATGGGCGGAAGAAGACCGCCCGCGGGAGAAAATGCTTGCCCTCGGGGCACAGGCGCTGTCGAATGCCGAACTGCTTGCCATACTTATCGGCAGTGGGTCGCCGGGAGAGAGTGCCGTAAACTTGATGAAGCGTGTGCTCAATGACTGTGGCAATAACCTCAACAGTCTGGGAAAAATGACTGTCAGCGAACTTACGTGCAGCAAATACCGCGGACTCGGACCGGCAAAGGCGATTACGATACTGGCAGCCTGTGAACTCGGAAAGAGACGGCAAACCGAGAAGGCGGCAGACAGACCGCGCATGGATTCGGCACTGGCAATATATGAACTAATGCACCCGAAGATGCAGGATCTCGCTACGGAACAGGCATGGGTACTGCTGCTGAACCAGAATTTCAAACTGATACGTGCGCTCCAGATATCCAATGGCGGAATAAGCGAAACTGCCGTTGACGTGCGCATAATACTAAAAGAAGCACTCTTGGCTAACGCCACCGTTGTAGCCCTCTGTCATAATCATCCGAGTAACAACGCCAATCCGAGTGGCGACGACGACCGGCTGACGCAACGACTGAAGAAGGCATGTGAGACAATGCGTATATATCTGCTCGATCATGTAATCATTACCGATGGGGCTTATTATAGCTATATGGAGAAGGGGAGGCTATAATCGTGGGACAGGATAAAAGCTGAATTCAGCTCGTGATAAAGGAATATAACTAAATCTGAAACTTAAAAAAATACCGACAGCAGTTTCTCACGAGACCAGCTGTCGGTTTTCTCTTTTTTGAGAATTATTATGTTACATTTGGGTTCAGTAATTGTGTCTTCTTACTGTGCAAAATTAATAAATCAGCATGATGCGTACAACAGGGAAAAAGTCGAGACCGGAGCAAATGGTGCTGTATGGGGATTATGTGGTAGAAAAATGTGTTCGTGTGTTTTAAAAAATATCGAGTGTAATGGAAACTCGTTCCGAATTGCCGAGCGTGAGTTTTATCTGACAACCAGAAGAATCAGTAAAATCCGTATTCAGAAAGTTTAGTAAAAATATAAGCCGAAATACACTCATTCTGTAATCTCCGTTTTAAAAAAGAGCATATTGCGGTGCTTTATGCTTTAATTTATGTCAATATTCACGATTTTGCAACATGAAAAAAGCCGCTATTGTTTTGTTCAGACAAATATAATTGGTAACTTTGCCAATAGTTAAGACGAAAGTCGGAACCAGATTATCAAACGAAACATATAAACATTTATAATAACAAATACTATGGTAAGTTATAAAGAATTAGGCTTGGTAAACACAAAAGAGATGTTTAAAAGAGCCATCAATGGCGGATATGCCATCCCAGCATTCAACTTTAATAACATGGAACAGCTGCAGGCTATAATCAAGGCTTCTTCAGAGTTGAAGTCGCCGGTTATCCTTCAGGTTTCCAAAGGTGCACGCAACTATGCTAACCCTACACTGCTGCGCTATATGGCACAGGGTGCTGTGGCATACGCTAAGGAACTTGGATGCAACCATCCGGAGATTGTATTGCACCTTGACCATGGTGACAGCTTTGAGCTTTGCAAAAGCTGTGTAGACCTCGGTTTCTCTTCTGTAATGATCGACGGTTCTTCTCTGCCTTACGACGAGAATGTTGCTCTTACAAAGAAGGTTGTTGACTACGCTCATCAGTATGACGTTACTGTAGAGGGTGAGCTCGGCGTTTTGGCTGGTGTTGAGGATGAGGTTGCTTCTGAGGTTTCTCACTATACAAAGCCTGAGGAGGTTATCGACTTCACAACAAAGACTGGCGTTGATTCTCTCGCTATTTCTATCGGTACAAGCCACGGCGCTTATAAGTTCAAACCAGAGCAGTGCACACGTGACCCGAAGACTGGTCGTCTTGTTCCTCCACCATTGGCATTCGATGTTCTCGACGAGATTATGAAGAAGCTTCCTGGATTCCCTATCGTTCTCCACGGATCATCTTCAGTTCCTCAGGAGTATGTTGACATGATTAATGCTAACGGCGGTAAGCTTCCAGATGCTGTAGGTATTCCAGAGGAGCAGCTCCGTAAGGCTGCCAAGAGTGCTGTTTGCAAGATTAATATCGACTCTGATTCTCGTCTTGCCTTCACCGCTGCCGTTCGCAAGGTTCTGGCAGAGAAGCCTGCTGAATTCGACCCACGTAAATACTGCGGTCCGGCTCGCGATTTGATGGAGGAGATGTACAAGCACAAGATTATCGATGTGCTTGGTAGCGACAACAAGCTTGGTCAGCTCGACTAATGATGCTTGATATTGACTAATATCGCAAATTAATTAATATAAGAAAACAGGCGCTCAGTTACATCATCGTAACGAGCGCCTGTTTTTTTTCATTTATTTTATAGCTTCCGTTTCAATCTTTTCTGCACTTCCCGTAACTGGGTTGAGCACGATGCTCGTGGTGTATTTCTTGCTGAACATCTCGCCGCTGATTGATTCCGTCTTGCCGAACTGTGCTGCGTACAGTTCAAATGACCCGAGTGTATGTTCGTCATTATATATGGTAACTCGTATCTTTCCTGGCAGGTTCACATAGATACCAACATTGTCCTTGTCCTTTTTCCCGTCGTCGGAAACATTCAATGTCGGCATGCTGTGTAGATCTTCCACCTTTATATAATAGGGACTACCACCGAGGTCGTCGCTGTCTGTCATACCAAGATACTTTGAGAAACGAAATAGCAACTGTTTGTCCGTTTCCCTCGTCGGTACAAATGTAATGATATTTTCAACAGTGTCTTTTACCGTCGTGCCGGTAAAGAGTTGCATTAAAGCATTTTCCTGTTGGTCAAGGTTACGGAGCATAATCTTCAGTTGCTCACCGTCTTTAGGCATGAAGTCTGCCTGTCCCTTGTTCAGCAGTCCCTTGTTGTCGCGGATGTCGTAAATCTCCTGTACACACAGTTCAGCCATCTTGGCAGAACTTCCGGCGCTAAGGATTTCCTCGGTCATAAAGTCTCTCGGGTTGATTGGCGTAGGTTTCTTGGCCGGTACAAATGGACGTGGCGCTTCAATCTTTCTCGGCTTGGCGTTAATGGCAACAAGTACGCCGTTGTCGTCTCGTTCCAACGATCTGATGCTGTGTTTCGCATCTGCCTTAGCGGTAAAGAATTTTGATGTGTCCGGTTGGGCTATGGAATTGAGCTTCAGGTTCACTATACGGTAGGTCGTGGAAGGTTCCATACTAATATCGTTTCTCTTGAGATACCGTGATGCATACATCGCAAAGTCGCCAGGAGTATATGTAGTCTTTTCTACTTGCATGGCAAAGCGTAGGGCAGTCTGAGGCAAGTAATATGAAGACCCCTCAACCGACAGTCCTGTATTTTGTGCTTTTATGCCTGTTGTGCCTGCCGCCAGTATGGCAGCGATAGCTATTTTCTTATATTGTTTTATCATAATTGGGTTATTGTTATTGCGTTTTCTGGGAGTTCTGGGAGTTTGGGGAGTTCTGTGAGAACTGAATTCCTAATTCCTCATTCCTCATTCCTCATTCCTAATTCATTCAGTCTTCCAGTCTCTTGAAAGCCTTAGGTAAGAATTTAATAGTATCTCCAGCCGTAACACTTTCCATTCCGAGTTCAGCGGCAGCGATGTCTCCGGCAAGTCCATGCAGATACATTCCGATAATGCAAGCTTCCTTCTGGTTGTATCCACGGGCAAGTAGGGCAGTGATAATTCCTGTCAGTACATCGCCGCTTCCAGCCGTAGCCATACCAGCATTGCCTGTAGGGTTGAATGCTATACTGCCGTCGGGCATGCATAATGCCGAGTAGTGACCTTTCAGAATGATGTATATCTGAAGAGAAGTAGCCAGTTCAACAGCTTTTGAAAGTCGTTCGTAACTATCGTTGTATCTACATCCCACAAGTCGTTCAAACTCCGCAGGATGAGGCGTCAGCACAGTGCCCTTAGGCAGTTGCTGTAGCCATGCCCTGTGGGTGGCAAGAATATTCAGTCCGTCAGCATCAACAACGATAGGCGACTGTGTGCGTCTTATCTGAGAAACCATAGCTATGGCTGTTGTCTCCTCTGTGCCAAGTCCCGGTCCAATCCCCATGGCGTCGAATTCGTCGGAAGATAGAGTCTCCGTAAAATGCCTGTCGTCAGGATCATTGTTGACAATAGCCTCAGGGACGGATATCTGCAGAATGTCGTTGTTGAGAGACGGCACTCTTACTGTAACTTTTCCTACTCCAGCTCTCAGACATGCCCTTGTGGCGAGTATTGATGCTCCTGCCATTCCGTAGCTGCCGGCAACGATAAGAGCATTGCCCGCCATCCCCTTATGCCAGAATTCTCCCCTCGGCTTTAGCATATGCCTTACTTGGCTTTCTTCGCTGATGGTGTATGCCGTGTCGATGAGGCTGAGCCCCTTTGGACTCAGACGGATGTCGAGAACACGCAACTTGCCGACGAATATCTGATTTTCTGCAAAGAGAAACGACAGTTTCTTTTGTTGAAGCGTAAACGTGTAGTCAGCCTGGATTATATTTGTTTTGGCATTGTATGAATTGTCTTCCGCCATAAGTCCTGACGGCATGTCGATGCTTGCCACCTTGGCTTCAGACTGGTTAATGTATTTTACCAGCGAGGCAAAGCCTCCCGACAGTGGCTTGTTGATGCCGGAGCCAAACAAACCGTCGACAACGAGCGTCTCGGCAGTTAGCGTCGGTGGGTCAAACTCATCGGTTACCTCGATGAATGCCCTCATGCTTTTGCATTGCATAAGGCGTTCCTTGTTTATTGAACAGTCGTCAGACAGCTTGTTGCCGATGTTGAAGAGATATGCCTTGACATTATATCCCTGTTCTGCCATCATGCGTGCCACGGCGAGAGCATCGCCGCCGTTGTTACCCGGACCGGCAAAAACAACAACTTCTGTATCAATAGACCAAACTTCGCATATTGCCTTGGTAAGAGCCTTGGCTGCGCGTTCCATCAAATCTATTGATTTAATTGGCTCGTTTTCTATTGTATATTTGTCGAGCTCACGTATCTGTGTGCAAGTTAGTATCTTCATATCTGCAAAAATACTAATTAATTGGATAGTTTGAAGTATAGTTTGAATATTTTTATTACTTTTGTGCGCAAAAATAACAAAAAGATATGGCTACAATTGATATTAAGGACAAAACCTTTGAAACTTTAATCCCGGAAGAGGAGATTCTTCGACGTGTGAAAACAGTTGCCGACAAGATGAACAACGACCTTAAAGGCAAGAATCCTCTTTTGCTCGGAGTGCTTAACGGATCGTTTATTTTTGCTGCCGACTTGATGCGTATGCTTACTATTGACTGCGAAATTTCGTTTGTCAAGATGTCGTCATATAACGGAACGTCATCTACGGGAAACGTGAAGAAACTCGTAGGACTCAAGGAGAACATTGAAGGAAGAACTATTGTTATCGTTGAGGATATTGTGGATACAGGTCTCACTATGGAGCAGATGCTCAAGTATCTTGAGGAATTCAAACCGGCTGAAGTGCATATCTGCACTTTGCTCCTCAAACCGGAGAACTTGAAACGTGACCTCAATATCGAGTATGTGGCGATGGAGATTCCTAATGATTTCATCTTGGGCTATGGTCTCGACTATGACGGCTTGGGACGTAACCTTAGGGATATCTATGTAGTTAAGGAGTAATACTTATTCAATAGCTTGGAGAACTTTGGTCGCTCTGGTAGTCCTGATGACTCCAATGACTCAAATAACTTCGAGATTTCCGAGTCTTCCGAGATTTCCATGTTAATAAAGAAAAACTAATCACTAAATAATTAAGTATAAAAATGAAGAATATCGTTATTTTCGGTGCGCCTGGTTCAGGAAAAGGCACACAGAGCGATTTGATGATCAAGAAGTATGGTCTGGGACATATCTCTACGGGGGATGTGCTTCGCAACGAGATTAAGAATGAAACAGAACTTGGTAAGACTGCTAAGGCTTATATCGACAAGGGACAGCTTATTCCTGATGATCTGATGGTTAACATCCTTGCCAGTGTTTACGATTCTTTCGGCAAAGAGCACAAAGGAGTTATCTTCGATGGATTCCCACGTACAATACCGCAGGCTGAGGCGCTGAAAAAGATGCTTTCGGAGCGTGGACACAAGATTGCTGCAATGATTGAACTTGATGTTCCGGAAGATGAATTGATGGTACGTCTCGTTAAGCGCGGCAAGGAGAGTGGCAGATCTGATGATAATGAGGAGACTATCAAGAAACGTCTTGATGTTTACCACAACCAGACAGCACCTCTTATCGACTGGTACAAGAATGAGAATATCCATCACCATATTGATGGTCTTGGTGAACTCGACCGTATCTTCGGTGATATTTGCAGCGTTATCGACAATCTGTAATATCCCTTTATGAGCTAATGCTTTTATGGCTGTTCCTAAGTATAAAGTATGCTGGAAATGCCGATAAAATAATCGCGCCCAGAAAGCAATTTTGCTTCCGGGGCGTGATTTTTTTATTTATCGCTTATGTAAAAAACCGTGAACGCTGCATCACGCAGTGTTCACGGCAACCAACTAATTTTATATATAAATCTACTAACAACTAAATTATTTTACTGCTACTTTTTTTACGGCTTTGCCGTTCTCTACGATAATGTTCAGTCCTTTCTGTAGACCGCTTTGGCGCATGCCATTTACATTATAGACTTTAGCAGCTTTTTGCTCAGTGCTGTCGGTGGTATTGATACCGCTTGTAGAATCAACGGCAACACCGGCAATCTTAACATCGCTAACGCAAATCGTCTTGCCCGTGGCAGCACCATTGTACCAAGGGTAGATGCGCACACGAAGAGTCTCGTTCTCATTCAGTTCCAATACAGGAGTGGCCTTCACCTCCATCATGTCGTTAGCCTTCATTGCTCCAGAGAAGTCGGCGATATTTACGGCATTGGCAAAATTATCCTCTTTAGAATAATAAATCTTGCAGCGCATACCGTTGCCGCCGCATCCGCATACATACATGCTTATCTCGTTGACATTGAGCTTTGTTCCCTTCGCCGGTTTAGCAGCAAATTCGATGTATCGTGTAGAAACTTCGTCAATCTCGCCTGCAGGCCAAGATTCGCCTTCGATGATATTGCGCTGTGTCTTGCGTGTTGCGTCGAAACCGGTTCCCTCTGGCCAGGTGGTGTTAGCATTAGGAGATGAGTATTTCTGGAGCTTCATCTCGCTGTATGTCTCGCCGAGAGAACTTACAGGACCTTCTGTGGCACACTCGTCGTCTTTCTCCAAGCGCCAGTAAGCCGATGTCGGAACACCGTCAGCGAGTTCGATGCATTTTCCTGTTACAGGAACTGTTACTGTCTTGTCGCCGCTTGTTACGGTTATAGTCTCGTTCACATCTCCGGCTGCGCTGAATTCATATTTTACCTTCACGCTTCCGATAAGGTTGCCGCCCTTATAACTCAAGGTGGCAGTAGAAGTGTAATTCTCGCCGTCGGCAGAAAGAAGGAGTCCGTTGCTTGCCGTTACGCTTACAGTTCCTTCTTCCGGTGTTAGGTCGAAGCCGTTAATCTGCAAGTCTTTGGTTATGGTCTGTCCCTTATAAGCCTGTCCGAAGTCGAGAGTAGACGGGTTAACGCTCAAATCGCTTGTCAGGTTTATGTTCTCTGTCAGTATTCCTGCTTTTTGCATTAGCTGAGCAGCGAGGCGTGCTATCAGGGTTGCTCCCATAGCTGATGTATGAGTAGAACCATTACCGTCGAAGAGCAGTTCGTTAGCCTTGGCATCGCCGTAGCTTTCGTAGAGCTCCTTTGTCGCTGTAGTAAGGTCGAGATACTGCACTCCCATTTCATCAGCTACCAGTTTCATCTGATATGGATAGTCGTAAGTATGGTCGTCTGCCGACACCTTGTTGCCGGTAGTCAGCTTGCCGTCCTTTATGAGGTCGAACTTGTCGCCGAGGTCGTGGCGTCCGTTTCTTCTGATAGTGTTCCCGTCGAAATATTTGCGGCATATAGCTCCAACCAATACAGGCGTTGCACCGAGTGCGCGTGTCTCTTCTATATATTTACGCAGGTATTCCTTGTAAGTCCCGCTGGCAGTAGTTCCGCGGTAGTCGGTAGCATTTGCCTTTGTCTCGTCGCCGATACTCTTGTAGTATGCTTTCAGCTCATCACCGTCGCAACCGTTACTTTTTTCATCGTTGTGGGCAAACTGTATCAATACATAGTCTCCCGGCTCAATCTGTTTCTTTACCGATTGCCAATAAGGGCTTTCCTCGTAGAAGCTCTTGCTGCTGGCACCGTTCTTGGCGCGGTTGTTTACTGTAATATCGCCTTTGAAAAACTGCTGGAACATCTGTCCCCATCCGCGTGTAACGGTAGTGTTCTCGTCATAGGTAGCCATCGTTGAGTCTCCGATGGTGTGAATTTTCCGTGCCTCGGCATATAGAGAGGCACATACAGCCAATGCGGCTGCTGCAATGAATTTCAGTTTCATCTTTTTGTAGTTATTATTTTTTAATGTTATTATGCGGTTAGTATTTTCTGGGTGCAAAATTACTGCTTTTCTTTTCTTGGTATGGGATAAAATTAAGTCAGAAAGGTGGAAAAATCCTCAAACATGCGTATTTCCCTTCTTTCTTCTTCTTAAATTCAGGATTAAATGTGCATTTTAAGCCAGAGTACCATCCCCCTGAGCCCTTGTCTGAGATGTTACGAAAATGCTTTCTGCAATATGTAAATCAGAAAGTTCAGAATATAATTCTATTGTCTCGCTTATGAAAGGGGGTGAATCTGGATAGACTTTGATTGTGCGTAAAAAGAAAAACGGATCAAGACATTTGTCTTAATCCGTTATTTGAGAATTGTCGGGATTACTGGACTCGAACCAGCGACCCCGTCGTCCCGAACGACGTGCGCTACCAACTGCGCTAAATCCCGATTGCTTATCAGCAATTATAGTTTATTGCTCAAAAGCGAGTGCAAAGGTACGGCAAATTTTTAAAACAAAGAAATTTTTTCGCTGAAAAATTTGTGAAATCAAAAAAATAATGATACCTTTGCACCCGCAATAGAGAAATCTACTTGCTTTTAATGATGGTGCCATAGCTCAGTTGGTAGAGCAAAGGACTGAAAATCCTTGTGTCCCCGGTTCGATTCCTGGTGGTACCACTCCAAAGAGAGAATTGCTTCGGTAGTTCTCTCTTTTTTTGTATATCCTTATTCTTATAATATTCTGTGGGATATACAGCTCGGACATTTCGGACATTTGATACATGTAGTTTCGATATCAATCCTGCTTATGTGAATAATTCTTAAAATTAAGGAAAATAAGTAGGAATAACACTATACATATTTATATTTTATCTAACTTTGTGGTCAAGAAACCATCTGGCGCTTGAAATCTAATAACTCTCTGAATGCTGGACTTAAAAGCATGGCTCTAACTTTTTCTTACCTTATTATATTATAGGCATGATTATGGGCATGAGCTAATGATAGAACAATTTATAAAATAATCAAATAACTAACATCTATGAACAAAAAACTTTTACTTATTTGGACGTTCCTGTTATGCTTCGTGATGGGAATGTCGGCAGCGGAAGTTACATTTACTTTCTCTGATTTGTGTACAGACAAACAAAAGCCTACAACTTTTGAAAGTACAGATGGTACAGTAACAATAACTTTGGATAAAGGTGAAGGAACTAATGCTCCGCAATATTATGCATCTGCAAATTCTCTTAGAATTTATGGTGGCAATACTATGACCGTTTCTTCTTCAAAAAATAAAATTAAAGCTATAGCTTTCACATTTGCTTCTGGGGAAGGAACAAATGCTATAACCGCAAACAGTGGTTCCTATGCAGAGCCAAATTGGACAGGTGAAGAAAGTAGTGTAACATTCTCTGTTGCCTCAGGAAAAGGACATAGAAGATTTGTTTCTGTCTCTGTAACATTGGCAGAAAATGGCGGTGGCAGCGAAAACCCGACCTGTGCCACTCCAACCATCGAAGGCACAACCCCATTCTTCGGCACAACAACCGTAACATTGGATTGCACCACAGAGGGAGCAAAGATTTACTATACTCTCGACGGCAACGACCCTACAAGCGCAAACGCTTTGTATGCAGAGCCATTTACCCTCGACAAAACTACTACCGTTAAGGCAATTGCCTATAATGGTGAGACCGCAAGTACTGTTGCTACGAAGGAATTCGTGCTTGCTCCAACAGTTGCTACAGTTGCCGAGCTGACAGCTCTGACACAGGGCACAGTGTTCCAGTTCTCTGGCGAACTGACAGTTATTGCCGCTCCTTCGGCAAAACACCTGTATGTTAAAGACGCTGCCGGAAACACTACTCTTTTGTTTGACGCTGCTGGTGGATTCGCATTCGAAGTCGGTCAGCACATCACAGCCGGATGGCAGGGTAAGGTTGACGTATTCAAGGGCCTCTTCGAGGCTGTTCCTACTACAACTCTCACAGCCGTTGAAAGCGTGCAGGACGAAATCACATACGATACTAAGACTGCTGCCGACGTTACGGTGGAGAATGCAAACACCGTGGCTTGGCTGAAGGGCGTTACCTATACCGCTCCTGCAGACGGCAAAAAGGACTTTGAAATTAAGGAAGGCGAAACTACTGTTGCCGGCTATAACCAGTACGGTATCGTAATTGACGCTCCAGTTGAGGGCAGAACATACGACATCCTCGGCGTTATCAGCCGCTACAACGATAATGCTCAGTTCCAGCCTATCGATATCGACAGAGTACCGGTTACTGCAAATATCGAGATAAACGCAGAAACAGGTAAAGACCTGTCTGTACTTATTGCAGATAAGGCAGACGGCGACAAAGTCGGCAATTTGGCTATCACCCTTGCTAAGGGTGGCGAATACACTCTGTCAACTCCTATAATCGTAGCCGGAACTCTTTCTATCACAGGTGATGCTGAGGAACCAGCTACAATCGATGCTTCTGGAAATGGAGGCGCATTTATCCTCTTGAATGCTGCTCCTGAGGAGAGCTTGAAGGGTACAGGCGACTACTATATCCTTAAGGGCGAGAATGCTATCTCTATAAGCAATGTTAACATAAAGGGCGTAAAGAATCAGTTTATCTACGACAACAACGTGCAGTATTGCGTAGAGAAGATGAAGGTAAACAACTGTACTGTTACTCTCTCAAGTGATGAGATGGCAACAGGAAACGGTGGTGGCGTATTCTCTTTCAAGAAAGGATTCATCAATACTCTTGATGTTGAAAACTCAACATTCTGGAATAATGGCGCTGCAGATGTGAAGTACTTCATAACATACAACAACAGTGGTCGTTGCTCACGCGCCGGATTTGAGAAGAATGAGGTTATATTTAAGAATAACACGTTCTATAATGTAGCAAAGACAGGCTCGTTTGCTAATTACCCTGCTTTCAGCGGACAGAAGTCTTCTGCTTTCACAGTTATAGACAATATCTTTGTAGATTGCAGTAACGGTCAGGTTGCCCGCCGTATTTTGGGTAGCCGTGCAGCTTCTTCTTATACAGAAGTTACATTCGGCAACAATACTTATATGACAAACGTTCCTGCAACAGAGGATGCTGAGGCAACAGTTGTATTCGATGACTTGGGTAGCTATGATGTAAGCGGTACTGCAATCGAGGAAGACCCTATGTTCAAGGATGCTGCCAACGGCGACTTCACTATCGGTGCAAGCACTCGTCAGGCTTACTTGAAGACAGGTGCTCCACGTTGGCTCGTAGAGTTCGTTGGTGAGGATATTACTACAGAGAAAGCTCAGTTGCAAGCTGAGATTCAGAAGGCAATGGATTTGATTACAGGTAAGGATGCCGAGACTGACGAAAACGTTAAGGCTCTCTCTGAGGCTATCAATAAGGCAAAGGAAGTCTACAACACTGCAGTATTCAAAAATGAGGTTGTTAAGGCTATCGAGGATCTTCAGGCTGCAGAAGAGGTTTATCAGATTGCAGTAGCTAAGAAAGACTTGGCTGCTTTGATTGAAACAGCAAATGCTCTGATTGAGGGTAAGGATGCTACCGATGCTAATGTCGTAGCATTGAAGACGGTTATCGGGCAGGTTACTGAAGTAGCTGGTAAGGCAGACGTAACGTTGCAGGAACTGAAAGATGCTTTGACTGCATTGCAGGCCGCAATCGACACTTACAATCAAACTACCGGTATCTGTGGCGTTGATGCAGAAAATGCCGACAACGGTGCTTGGTACACTCTCCAGGGTGTAAAGGTAAACAAGGCCCAGAAGGGTGTCTTTATCCACAACGGAAAGAAAGTTGTTTTGAAGTAATATATTCTTATACTAAGAAATAGTATATTATAATTATATGTAAAGCTGCCGGACCCATAGTTCGGCAGCTTTTTTATCTGACAGGAACAGCAATTCTCTTATTCTCAATTATAGCACAGTTCTTGTTTTATATAGTTCCACCGTATACGAAAATAAAAATAAACATTCATTTTTCTCGCTTATTCAGATTTTTGCATTATCTTTGCCTATTATTAAACAGAAAAAAGGCAAACAATACCTAATGACGGCAAGTGAATTCTTCAAGAAACTGATGAGCGGAAAGTTCTGGGCAAACATCGTGGCGATGTTCGGAGCTGTAGTATTGCTGTGTCTCGGAGTGAAGTTCGGACTTGACATATATACTCACCATGGTGAGGAGATAGAAGTGCCAAACATTAAACATAAACTCTTCAGCGATGCAGAACAACTACTTTCAAACCGTGGACTTAAAATCGCAGTGGTCGATACGGGATATGTGCGCTCGTTGCCGCCAGACTGCATTCTGGAACAGGTTGTTCCGGCTGGTTCAAAGGTGAAGAGGGGTAGGGTGGTATACGTTATAGTAAATGCCAGCCATTCCCTAATGATTGCACTGCCGGATCTTATCGACAACAACTCTTATCGTGAGGCAAAGGCTAATCTCGTAGCCATGGGATTCAAAGTCGGACCGCCGCAGTACGTTCCTGGAGAGAAAGACTGGGTCTATGGCATCACTTGTCGTGGAAGAAACCTGCACAATGGTGAAAGAGTGTCGGTTGATGAAGTGCTGACTATTCAGGTTGGTAATGGAGAGATGAATATGGACGAGGATATAACATATACTGATCCTGAATATGCTCCGGCCGGCGACTCGATAAATTCTCAGCATCATCATGCAGAACCGGAAATAGAGGAAGGAGTGGGCGGAAAAGACGAGTTCGAGGTAGTTACCGGTCCGGAATAGAATGTCCTTTCGAAACTCCAGCGTGTTTCTATCGCTCCTGTTTGTTATAGTCCCATAAGTAGCATTACTCCAAAAAGAATAAAAATGACAGACAATATAACATCTCCGGAACTTGAAGAAGAGCTCTCCGATGACGAAAACGGTCAGCTTTACGAACATCTGCGCATCGTCGTTGACAAAGGACAGGTGCCGTTGCGTATCGACAAGTTCATGACAGAGAAATTGCAACATTCCAGTCGCAACCGCATACAGAAAGCTGCCGACTCGGGTTTTGTTCATGTAAACGACAAACCCGTTAAGAGCAACTATAAAGTACGTCCGCTCGATGTCATTACGTTGATGCTCGACCGTCCGCAACACGACAGCAGTATCGAGCCAGAGGATATACCTCTTAATATAGTATATGAAGACTCTGAGCTGATGGTCGTGAATAAGCCTGCCGGCATGGTTGTGCATCCGGGCTGTGGCAATTATCATGGCACTCTCGTTAATGCCGTGGCATGGCATCTTAAAGATGTGCCAGATTACGACCCTAACGACCCGGAAGTGGGACTGGTTCACCGAATAGACAAAGATACCAGCGGACTGCTCGTCGTGGCAAAAACGCCATTGGCAAAGACAAAGCTTGGAGTACAGTTCTTCAACAAGACCACACACCGCAGCTACAATGCCCTTGTATGGGGAAACTTCCCTGAAGACGAGGGACGTATAGAAGGCAATATCGGCAGGGATCCGAAAGACAGGCTCCGCATGACGGTATTCCCGCCAGACTCCGGAATAGGAAAAACGGCTGTTACCCACTATCGTGTAATTGAGCGCTTCGGTTATGTTACTCTCGTGGAATGTATTCTCGAGACAGGTCGTACGCATCAGATTCGTGCCCATATGAAGCATATCGGTCATCCGCTATTCAGCGACGAGCGCTATGGCGGCAATGAAATACTGCGTGGCGAGCGTTGTGGCAGCTATCAGCAGTTTATACGCAACTGTTTCAAAATCTGTCCGCGACAGGCTCTACATGCCAGGACCCTCGGGTTTGTGCATCCCAAGACGGGCAAGCAGATGGATTTTACATCGGAACTGCCGGAAGACATGACGTTGCTGCTAGAAAAGTGGCGAAGGAGAAGCCAAAGCTAATGCCCCCTCCAACTCCCCCAAGGGGGAGTGTGCTGACAAGGTAAGGGCTGTTCTGTTATAGCTACTCATAGTTCTCTCAGTTCACCCAGCACTCCCAGTTACTCCCCGTTCTCCCAGCACTCCCAAAGAAAATAACAAAAAAACACCATATCATTATGAAAAATCTAAAAAGAACAATAGCCATCGTTTGCGGTGGCGACTCATCAGAGCATGACGTGTCACTGCGCTCGGCACAGGGACTCTATTCTTTCTTCGACAAAGAGCGTTACAATGTATATATCGTTGACATGAAGGGCAACGACTGGCACGTGGAGCTCCACGACGGAACTACGGCACCTATCGACCGCAACGACTTCTCGTTTATGGAAAACGGCAAGCTTGTCCTCTTTGACTATGCCTACATAACAATACACGGCACTCCGGGCGAGAACGGAATCCTTCAGGGATATTTCGAACTCATCCACTTGCCTTATTCTACAAGCGGTGTACTCGTAGAGGCTATGACATTCGACAAGTTCGTTCTCAACCAATATCTGCGCGGTTATGGTGTCAGCGTTGCCGATAGCCTGCTCATCCGTAAGGGATACGAAGCTCTTGTAAGCGACGACGAGATTGAAGAAAAAATCGGTATGCCGTGTTTCGTCAAGCCTGCTGCCGACGGCAGTAGCTTCGGTGTGTCAAAGGTGAAGAACAAAGACCAACTCGCTCCGGCAATCCGCAAGGCAATTATGGAGAGCGACGATGTGATGGTAGAGAAGTTTATCGATGGTACTGAGATTTCTATCGGTTGCTATAAGACTCGTGAGAAGACTGTAGTGTTCCCTGCAACAGAGGTTGTTACACAAAACGAGTTCTTTGATTATGATGCCAAGTATAACGGCAAGGTAACGGAGATTACTCCGGCTCGTCTCAGCAAAGAGACTACCGAAAGGGTTAATGAGATAACGAGTCATATCTACGACATTCTTCATTGCAATGGTATCATCCGCATCGACTATATCATAAGCCGCGGTATGGGAAGCAACGGAGAGGAAGTTGACAAAGTGAATATGATAGAGATAAACACCACACCGGGAATGACAGCCACAAGCTTTATTCCGCAGCAGGTTAAGGCTGCCGGACTTAGCATGACGGATGTCTTGACTGATATTGTGGAGAACCAGTTCAGATAATCTGTATCGGCTTTGAAGACCTATAGGATTATTAGTCTTATTTGTCTATTAATTTTATTAGTCTTATATTTCTTATTAGTCCTATAGGTCTTATATGTCTTATTAGTCCTATATAAATCATTAAAAAACTATGACAATTCCTTCAATTTACGACGATATCCGTCCTTTCGAACCAAACGAACTGCCCACCGTATACAAGCGTTTGCTCGCAAATGAGCAGTTCCGTCAGGTCTTGGCATATCTGTATCCGGGGGTGCCCACAGAGGCAATAGGAAAGAAAATGACAGAATGTAAGACATGTCTTGATTTCCAGCTCGCTTTCTGCTATAAGTTTCTTGAAGAGCTTATGGCAAAGGCAAGCAAGGGACTTGACATGGATGTGAAGGACGTTGATGTAACGAAACGCTACACCTTCGTCAGCAACCACCGCGATATAGTATTAGATTCGGCGTTGCTCGACAAACTGCTCTATGATGCTGGTTTCAAGACTACTTGTGAGATTGCCATCGGCGACAACCTACTTTCGTTACCGTGGGTAAAGGATCTGGTAAGACTTAACAAGTCCTTTATCGTACAACGTTCTCTTCCGCCTCGCGAGATGCTGATGGCAAGCAAAAAGATGGCTGAATATATGCACTTCGTTATAAAGGAGAAGAACGACAATATTTGGATTGCTCAGCGAGAGGGTAGGGCAAAGGATTCCAATGACCGTACGCAGCCGGCTGTTCTCAAGATGATGGCTATGGGCGGCGAAGGATCGCCTGTAGAACGACTTATGCAGTTGCATATCGTACCGCTGGCAATCTCTTATGAGTATGACCCTTGTGACTTCCTTAAGGCTGCCGAGTTCCAGCTGAAGCGTGATGTAGAGGGATGGAAGAAGTCGGCTGCCGATGATGTAAACAGTATGCGCACCGGTATTATGGGATATAAAGGACGTGTTCATTACCATTGTGCACCGTGTATCGACGAATTCCTCGAAAACCTCTCGCCGGATATCCCGAAGACTAAGGTCTTTGATGTTATTGCAGAGCATATCGACAATGAGATTTTCCGCAATTACCGTCTTTATCCTTCTAATTACGTCGCTCTCGACTTGCTTGAAGGTTCGTCGGCACATGCCGGAGAATATTCAGCCGAAGATGCTGCGGCGTTCGGAAAATATATCGACGGACAATTGGCAAAGATAGATATACCCAATAAGGATGAGGCTTTCCTTCGAGAGCGTATGCTCACTATGTATGCCAATCCTGCACGTAATTATCTTTCCGTTGCCGGAAAATAGAATGAGTGAAACAGATGAGTAAGGTTTCAATATCCAACCCTGCCGTTGCCTGTCTCTTTTCGGCATTGCTCGTAGCATGTCTTGTGGCATGTGGCAATGATCCGTATGATACGGGCGACGGCAGTCTCTCTTATATGAGAGCCGATTTCGTAGAGGTCTCCACTAACTCCAGTGCCGAGGCGGTATCTGCCGTTTCCGACGACGGAAAGATTCTCACTCTTTCGCCGGCTATCGGGGCAGACTGGCTTACGGCTAAGGATTCTGTCTACCGTGCCTTGCTTTATTATAATGTGGCTGAAGGGATGGATGCCGAACTCGTTGGCGAGGCAACGGTAAAGCCTATTGCCGTCGGCAACGTTATTGTGCCGAATGTCATTAATGCGAGCAGCGGTAACCGTGTGTATCCTGTAGATCCGGTAAATTTAGAGTCGATGTGGATGAGCAAAAACGGGAGGTATCTTAATCTTGACATTTCTGTTAAGGTAGGAGCAAAGGACGGCAAGATAGGTTCCCAGTCTATTGGCGTTGCCTACGTCGGGAGTTATACAGGGAGTGACGGCTCTGTTGTACATAGACTCGTCTTTGCACATGGTCAGAATGGAGTGCCGGAGTATTATTCCAGTCAGGCATACGTCAGTATTCCGCTTTATCGCATGCCGTATGCCGTTACGAAGGCAGACCGCATTGAAATCACGGTTAACGACTATGATGGAAAGGTAACAAAGACTTTTGTTGTCGGATAGTCTGCCGGCTTATTAGTTTTATTGGTCCTATCAGTCTTATTAATTCTATTAAAAATAACAATCATGTCAACAATAAATGCTAACGGACAACTCATTGACCTGTCTGAACCTCAGGTGATGGGTATCCTTAATGTTACTCCAGACTCTTTTTATGCCGGCAGTCGCAAGCAGTCGGAGAATGAAATAGCGACGCGTGCCGACCAGATTATTCGTGAGGGCGGTTCGATTATCGATATCGGAGCCTTCTCCACTCGTCCCGGCGCAGCTCAAGTCTCGGCAGAGGAGGAGATGGAACGAATGCGCCGCGCTCTGAAAATCGTTCGTGGCGTTCAGCCTGATGCCGTGTTGAGTATCGATACCTTCCGTCCGGAGATTGCACAGATGGCGGTTGAGGAATTTGGTGCGGCAATAATAAACGATGTGTCGGAGGGAAACATCAACGGAGCCTTCGGCGGTGCCGATGCCACCAATCCTAACGGCGAAACGGAAGAGAACGACAGTCGGTATCCGGCAATCTTCCGTATGGTTGCCAAGCTCGGAGTTCCTTATATCCTTATGTCTACTCATGGCGAGATGCGCGATATAATGATGAATTTTGCAAGAGAGGTACAGCTGCTTCGCGATCTTGGAGCAAAGGATATAATCCTCGACCCCGGATTCGGCTTCGGCAAGACCTTAGAGCAAAACTATTCTCTGCTTAATAACATGGAGCAACTGCTGGAGTTCAATCTTCCGCTTCTTGTCGGAGTATCGCGAAAGTCAATGATTTTCAAGCTTTTCGGCACTTCGCCTGCTGAGGCGCTCAATGGTACTTCGGTCATCAATACTATTTCTTTGCTCAAGGGAGCATCCATCCTTAGGGTTCACGACGTCAGGGAATGTGTAGAGGCTGTATCCATTGTCAAGGCTATGAAGGGAAATGTGTAGACTGTGTTTCTCTTCCGTACCCTTACGGAATGTGTGGTCGTTTTATTATAACAATAGGTCGTTTTTAAGATGTTTGAATTTGGTATAAAAGATATTATAGATATATTCTGCGTCGCCTTGATGCTCTATTATCTCTACCGACTGATGAAGGAATCGCGCTCGCTCAATGTCTTTATCGGTATTATTGTGTTTGTCATCATCTGGCTCTTCGTGAGTCAGGTGCTCGAGATGCGCCTTTTGGGTAGCATCATGGACAAGCTGGTCAGTGTGGGAGTCATCGCCCTTATCATTATCTTTCAGGAAGAGATCAGGAAATTCCTCTATTCTCTTGGTGCCCACCAGAGGATGAGGGGACTTGTTCGCCTCTTCTCGTCTGGCAGCAAAAACCGTAAGATTATGGACAAGAAGGCGATTATGCCTATCGTGATGGCTTGTATCAACATGAGCCGTGGCAAGGTGGGTGCACTTATCGTCATCGAGCGCACCGTGTCGCTTGAGGATATTATAGATACCGGCGACCTTATCGATGCTAACATCAACCAGCGGCTTATAGAGAATATCTTCTTCAAGAATTCGCCGCTCCACGACGGCGCCATGGTCGTATCGAAACGCCGTATCGTTGCTGCCGGATGTATCTTGCCGGTTAGCCACAATACTGACATTCCTAAGGAACTCGGACTGCGCCATCGGGCTGCTCTCGGCATCTCGCAAGACAGCGATGCCATTGCCATCGTCGTGTCTGAGGAAACGGGAGGTATCTCGGTTGCAATAAAAGGTGAGTTCCGCCTGCGTGTTTCCGGCGAATTGCTGGAGAGTATCCTTACTAAGGAACTGATTGAATAAAAAAGGAAAAAGTTTTTTCGCAATTTTACCCTCACACCCTCACACATAGCCCCGAAAGCCCCTGTTTATCGAGGTTCCAGATGGTGAGGGATAGTGTGAGGGATGGTGAGGGTAAACAGGGATTCTATTTTTTGAAATCTTGCAGATTTATAACAGCGCAAATCGTTAATCTGATTTTTATTTGCGTGTTTTATTTTTAATTTGAAAGCATTTTTATACCTTTGCATATATATAGTAAGAAGAAACGAAGAAATAGATGCGAATAGTAATTAAAATAGGAAGTAATGTGCTCACAAGAAGTGACGGCAAACTGAACGTAACGCGCATGTCGTCGCTTGTTGACCAGATTGCCGGGTTGCGGCGGAAAGGACATGAGGTGATTCTCGTGTCGAGCGGTTCTGTTGCTGGAGGGCGCGGAGAACTGAAGGTGTCGAAGAAACTCGATAAGGTAGGACAGCGACAGCTCTTCTCGGCTGTTGGACAGGTGAAGCTGATAAATCTTTATTATGATTATGGGCATGAAAACGAAATGTACAATGAGGGTGTGAGCCTGAAAACGATGAAAAGCGTGTAAATGAGGGAGTTAGAGGTGGTTCGGGAGGTGAAGACGAAGAAAACGAAATGTGCAAAAGGTTGAAGTGGGTTGAATTTGGGTTGAATTTCGTTTACTGGAGTGTTTAATTCTGGGCGAAGATTGAACGGTGAGAGGTTGAAGTAGGTTGAACTGGGAGACTGAAAAGGTGGGACTGGGAGGCTGAAAAGGTGGTGCTTGGATGCTGACGGGGTGAAAATATAAAGCTGGCGAGGGTGGCTGTGGTGGCTGCTCTCGCTTTTTTTTGTGCCTGTGAGGGCGTGAGAGGGGCGAGGTGGGCAGTTGGAGGGATGAGAGGGAGAAAGGGCGCGAGAGAAGCGGAAAATGGGGTATTTGAGGTAGGGAGGGCGGCGAAGATGGGGTGAACGTGGCGTGTAGGGTGTGTTTGGGGTGCTTTTAGGGAGGTTTTGGGCTGTGTGTGGCCATCCATGGAGCGCATGGTGAGGATGCAGCCAGAGGCGGCAGCTGCATGGAGGCGGTGAATGGTGTTTAACAGGCAGGTAAACGGTGTTTAATCGGCGACTAAACGACCGCCCAAAACGAGGCTGAAAGGTGCAGGGCGGCTATGGCTGAACCCTGCACCTTTTGTTTGTTTTTCGCTGTTGGGGTTATTATTGGGGTTACAGTTGGGGTTACTTATTCCTTGCGAATAGCACCCCTAACTATCCTTTTACGGCATGAAAAAGCGGCTTTTTGCGGAGAAAACACCCCTTTAATTACCATTTAAGACAGAGGGCGGAAAGTAGCGAAAAGCCTTTATTTACAAGGGTTTCGTGGCGTTTAACGGGTGTTTAACGGCTGGAGAAGCCCCACACTTTTTGTTTGAACGGCTTTTCGGGGTGTTGGGGCGCATCATTCGGCACGGATTAAGCCTATGACGATGGCAATCTGGTAAATGCCGCGTCGGGGTATCTCGAAAGGTTTGTATTTGTCGTTTTCGGAAACGAGGGTGATGCTTTCGGGCGTTGTGCCCTGCTCTACCTTTTTAATAAGTGCGCCTTGGTCGGTGTTGATGACATAGACCTTGCCCCACTGGAAGAAAATGTCGGTGAGCGAAAGCATTTTGCACGCCACCATATCGCCAGAAAAGTAGTGTGGCATCATGGAGTCGCCGCGCACATGTATGAGGAAGTCGGCATTTTTGAAAGCAGGGACGACGTAGCGGTCACATTCCTGCAAAAGCACTGTTTGCTCCCCCGTGAAGCATCCAGCCATTGCTTCCACTGGTATGAGCGGTATGCCCGTGCCGTCGTTGCTTGGTTTAATCGTCACGTTTGACCCTTTAAGCATATCACCTTTACCTGTAAGAAGCCAATCAGCATTTAACTCTGGGTAAGAAGATAGAATTTTTTCAATATTAACTGAACTCATACCCTTACCACTCTTTTTTAATTTACCCAAAAGTCCCACGGAAAGCCCTGCGGCAACAGTCATTTGATTGTCGTTAATACCCTGTTTTTCCATGAAATATTGAAGTCTTTCTATAAAATTTCCGCCCATAATTTGAAATAATTCAATTAAATGTTTTGTTGTATTGAAAACTTTCTATATCTTTGCACCGTGTAAGTAATTACACAGCGGCCAAAGGTAGTGAAAAAGGCCGAAAATCACGAATAATCACCATTAAAAGTTAATAAGGTATGCAACAAAAAGAGTTTGAAGCCCTGATGGGCAAGACGGTAACGGCAGAGGAATATGCCGACATTGAGAGGGTTTACATGGCCGTTGACGGCATGGACAAACAGGAGTTTTGCGCCGCGTGGAACGAGCAGAAGTTCGGTTACATTGTGGATGAGCTTGTGAAGCAGGTGGAAGATTTGCGCAAGTGGCGCGACCATTGGAAGGAACAGATGGACGAGGCGGAGGAGAAAGCCGAAGCCGCCGCGCGTATGCTGTTGAAAAAGGCAGAAATGTACGGTGACGGCGACCTGAAGACAGCAGCAATCGACTTGGTGGGACTGGAGCAGGTGGTGCTCATCGACGTGGAAGAGGGCTACAAGCTCAGCAACGTGGAGCGCGATTACATATTAGAAAACTTATGATAACGACTAAAACACAGAGAGACATGGAAACGACAAGAAAGCAGATAGAAGTAAGCAAGGAAGTGCGCAAGGAGATAAAGGCGGCCTTCAAGTGTTCGGACGTGGCCATTTGGCGTGCATTGAGCTACGCACTCGACACGCCGCTGAGCCTGCGCATCAGGGAGTTTGCGAAGCAGAAGGGCGGCGTGCTGCTGTTGCTCACGCCAGCAATGGAAACCATCCACGACAAGGACGGATTTATGCGCCAATACTTTGAGAACGGCGCGGTGCTGGAAGCCGACAAGAATACGGGCACGGTGCAGGTGTTTGATAAGAACGGCGCGGTGCGTCATGAGGTGGAGCACTGCATGGTAGAACAATTAAGCGACATTCAAACAATAGCCGCACAACTATAAGGAGGGCACTCTATGGAATATTACGGTAATACGCTATGTATAAGCCACACGGAGCTAACGGCTGGCATACTGAGCGCGACCAACTTAAAGCAGTTGCGGTCGCGTGGCAAGGTGCAGCAGGTTCGCCGTGGCTGCAATGGTACTCCTGCGCTGTTTGCCGTTGAGAGCCTGCCCCTGAAATACCGCACTGAGGTATACAGGCGTTACCCCGACCTGCAAGAAAAGGCGGAGAGCAAGCCGTTTGTGGAAGCGATAGAGCCAGACGGCGAGGCGATGCAGTACTACGCCGACTATGTGTTGGCCGACGGCAGACATCTGAGCAACGAGAAGCAGGCGGAGTATGCGAACAACTGCGCCATCATGAACGCCTTCGGGCAGTGCATCGACAGGGCGAACTCGCACCGCATCCGCCAGAGCAAACCGAAGATACGTCTCGGCGAGTTCTGGAAGAAAGCGGCTGCGGCACTTCCGCGCATATCGGACACATGGCCGAACTCGTTGCCCCAGAACGCGCGACGGCTGCACATGAAGTATAACGAGTATCGGAAAGAGGGCGCGGTGGTGTTCATCTCGAAGAAGTTCCAGAACACGAACGCCGCCAAGGTGGCCGACGCACAGCAGGAGGCCGTGCTGACGCAGCTGATAGCCCACCACAACAACCTTGACAACGTGATGATAGCCGAACACTACAACAAGGTGGCAGAGCTGCAAGGCTGGGAGCAGATAACGGCATCGACGGTGGGTGTGTGGAAAGAACGGCTCGACCTCGTGACGGCGGCAGGACGGAGGGGCGCGACCAACTTCAGGAATGAGCGGAGTATGCAGGTGAAGCGTCGGAGACCCAGCGCGGCCTTCCTGATGTGGACGCTGGACGGCTGGGACTGCGAGCTGCTCTACCAGACGGTAAAGGAAGACGAGAAAGGCCACCACGTTACGACGTACTCAAACAGACTGTGCTTAGAAGTGGTGCTCGACCCCTGCTGCGACTACCCGATAGGCTACGCGATAGGCACGCACGAGACCCCCGAACTGATAACAGAAGCCCTGCGCAACGCGGCACAGCACAGCGCGGAGCTGTCAGGGCAGATGCTGAGGGCGAACCAGCTGCAATGCGACCACTACGGCATCAAGGCCATGACCCCCCTGTACTTAGCCATGAGCGACAAGCTGACCCCAGCGCGAGTGAAGAACGCCAAGGCCAAGGTGGTAGAGCCTTACTTCGGCTACCTGAACAAAACGTACTGCAAGCGTTGCAACAACTGGAGCGGCTACGGCGTGACGACCGACCCGAAGAAGCAGCCGAACTCGGAAGCCCTGAACATGCTGCGGCACACGTTTCCCGACGAGGCAGGGGTGAGGGCACAGATACACGCCATGATGGCGGCAGAGCGGCAGAAGAAGCACGCGCAGATGATGCAGCTGCTGGGTAAGCTACCCACAGAAAGGCGTCTACCGCTGACCAAGGAGAACTACCTGCTCTACTTCGGCGACACGACAGGACAGACAAACGCCATTTGCGGCGGCGGACTTCGCCCCACGCTGTTGGGCATCAAGCGAGAGTACGACACGTTCGACCTCACGTTCAGACAGCACGCAGGCGAGCGGTGGACAGTGCTCTACGACCCCAACGACTTGGGCGAAGTATTGGCCGTGAACCAAGACGGCACGCTGCGCTATATGCTCACCGAGAAGTATGTGCAGCCCATGGCACTGGCCGACCGCACGGATGGCGACGCGAGAGAGCTGCAAAGAGTGCATGACTTCAACGACCGACTGGAGGCACACGTGACCAACAAGCTGGCGGAAGCCTACGAGCTGACGGAAGAGCTGATAAAAGACAACCCACGTGTGGGCAACGTGCTGAACCGTTTCTGCCTATGCGACAGCAGAGGGCAGCACAAACTGCCAAGGGAGCAGAAACGGCTCGGCATAGAAGACGGCAAGGCGGTGGAGGTGGCTACGGCCACACCGAAGAAGCAGGACAGCGAACTGATAGAAGACTACTCCATTTTTTAACACTGAATAAACAACAACTAAAAAGCATACGACATGACAAAAGACGAAAAGGTGAAGATAGCAGAACGCCTGAAAAGTTTCTGCGCACAGAAAGGCAGCCAGAACAAAGCCGCCAAGAGCATGGGCATCAGTTCAGCGACACTGAGCAAGGTGTTAAATAATGACTGGGACACGATAAGCGACGACATGTGGCGGAGCATCGCGGCACAGACAGGACACGACGGCACGGCATGGGTGACGGTGGCAACGAGAGGCTTTGAGCGCATGGGCTTCATACTGGAGAGTGCGAAGCAGGAGAGCCTCGCCATCGCCGTGACGGGCGAGGCAGGGAGCGGCAAGACCGAAGCCATCAAGCAGTACACGGCAGGGCACACCGCCACCTATCACCTGTGCTGCTCGGAATACTGGAACAGGCGCACGTTCATCGGCAAGCTGCTCAAAGCGTTGGGCAAGGACATGGCAGGCACGGTGAGCGAACAGATGGACGCGATAGTGGAAGAGCTGCAAGCCGTGGAGAAGCCCCTTGTGGTGCTGGACGAGGCCGACAAGCTGAGCGACCAAGTGCTTTACTTCTTCATATCGCTGTACAACCAGCTGGAGGGACAGTGCGGACTGGTGCTGTGCGCCACGGACTACTTGGAAAAGCGCATAACACGGGGCGTAAGGTTCAACCGCAGAGGCTACCAAGAGATATACAGCAGGATAGGGCGAAAGTTCGTGAAGCTGCAAGTGGTGAACGACGAGGACATCGCGGCGGTGTGCAGAGCCAACGGCGTGACGAGTGCGGCCGACATAGGCGCGATAATCAAGGACGCGGAGAACGACCTCAGGAGAGTGAAGCGCGCGTGCTGGACAGTGCAGAAAGGAGGCAGGGTATGAACGGCGAGGCGATAGGCTGGAACAAGCCGCAGCGCGTGACGATAGGCGTGCCATCGCGGATAGTGTCGGGCATCATGGACGAATGGCTATACAGAGCCGCTCCCGTGAGCATGACCGTGAGGAGGGCAAAGACCAAGGGGCTGATACTCTTAATCATGGAAATAGGCAAGGAAGACGCCAAAGGCATGATATTCGCGAGCTGGTGCATCCAGCAGGCACAAGGCGAGGCGAAAGTGGACATAAAACCATTATGAGACTATGGCAAGGGCGATAAGCAACAAGAACGTATTACAGGCAAAATTTGACGTGGCCGACTTTGACGGTGCGTTTCTCGCAAGTTTCGGGAGGCCAGAGCTTCGGGGCGAATGGCTGATATACGGCGGCAGCGGCTGCGGCAAGACCACGTTTGTGATGCAGCTGTGCAAGTATCTGACGCGCTTTCGCCGTGTGGCCTACAACTCGCTGGAGCAGGGTCTTTCGCTCTCCCTGCAAAAGGCATGGGAGCGCGTAGGCATGGAAGAAGTGGGTACGCGCATCATCCTGCTTGACAAGGAGAGCCTGAAAGACCTGACGGCGCGGCTGAAGAAGAAGCAAAGCCCCGACATCATCGTGATAGACTCGGTACACTACTGGATAGGGTTCAAGATGAGCGACTACATGAAGCTACGGCAACAGTTCCCCGACAAGCTGTTCATATTCATAGCGCACGAGCGCAAGGGCGAGCCAAAAGGCAGCCTTGCGCAAAACCTGCGGTATGACGCAGACATTAAAATAAGAGTGGAGGGGTACAAGGCGTTCACCACGACACGCTACGAGGTGGCGGAGAAAAAGGAGGGCGGCGCGGACTTCATCATTTGGGACAAAGGCGCGGCAGAATACTGGGCAAACATAAACAATAAATAAAAAGACTATGGCAAAGGAGAACAAGACAATGGACGAGATACACAGAGGGCTGTTGAAAAAGTATCACACCCTCTGCACGGTGCTCGGTCTGAGCGCGGAGGAAAAGGCCGCCATCGCAGAGAGCTACGGCGTGGAGAGCAGCAGGGACATAGACACCCACGACCTCGTGAACATCTGCGCGAAGCTCTCGGCACAGGCCAACCAGAAGACAGGCACGGGCGACATGGACAAACTGCGGAAGCGCACGATGGCCGCCATCGGGCAATATCTGGCGAAGAGCGGACGGAAGAGCAACGCCACCGTGATAAAGGCGATAGCTTGCAGGGCAACGGGACACACGGAGTTTAACAAGATACCAAGGGAGCGGCTGCGCAACCTTATCGGACTGTTCAACAACAAGGTAAAAGACAGCGAGGCGGTGGACAAACTGACGGCAGCCGCCGACGTGCTGGAGAACGTGGCAAGCTACTACGGCGTGACCATGCCGACGGGCGAGGCATAAAGAGAACGACCAACTAAAAAAATAAAGAGCTATGTGGTTAAAAGAAAGCAACCGAATGAAGCACTTCGCTTATGCGATACCGTGCGGCTTTGTAGGCACGGAGCTGTTTGTGCTGGGTCTGGCACTCGGCATGGAGTTAAAGGACAAGATGTACGGCGGCCGTTTTGACTGGCTGGACATCGCCGCCACGCTATTGGGCGGCATCGTGGGTCAGGCGATACAGGCGGCGTTAATCATCGTATTACACAACATCTAAAGAAGAAAGGGCAAGAAAATGAAAAAGTACTTTAAGAAATTGGGGCTTACGCTGGTGTGTTTCCCCGTGGCTTTGGTGAGCGTCGTTTTTCTGTGTATGGGTGCGGTTTTGAAATCGTTAAGCTATGCGCTGACCAAGGACTTTGACAAAGCCGTAGCGGAAATAGACATAACTCAAGAGCTATGAGCAAGGAACTGGAGAAAGCGCAGCACGCCATCCGCGAGCTGACGGTGGAAATGAGCGGCACGGAGTACGAGGAGTTCATGCGGCAGCTGGCAGAATGGGCAGAGTATCAGGCAGAGGTTGCCAACTGGCAGGAAAGTGACGAATAAACAGCGTTAAACAACATATTAAACACCATTCAAATATTATTAAAACAATGGAAAACGAAAAGAAAGTACAGGTTGAAATGACCAAAGAACAGGCGGAAATGTTTGCCGCCTTTCAAGAGAAGCAGAAGAAAGAGCAGGAAGCAGCGCAGCGCAAGGCCGACCGCGAGACGTATGCCAAGATGGTGGACGAGGAAATAGCCGCCGCCATCCCAGAGCTGCGGCGGCTGAGCGACGACATTAAGGTGGTGAAAGGCAAGGTGTACCAGAACTTCGCGCAGGTGCTTGACATCAAGAGCAACGTGCTGGGACTGACCAAGGACACGCAGCGCACGCACACCTTCACCCACTCGGACGGCACAATGCGGCTAACGCTTGGCTACAACTGCATAGACGGCTACCGCGACACGGTGGAGGACGGCATTGCCATGGTGAAGCAATACATCGAAAGCCTGGCCACAGACGAGAAGACCAAGAGCCTCGTGGCGGCCATCATGCGGCTGCTGAGCCGCGACGGTATGGGCAACCTAAAGGCGAGCCGCGTGCTGCAACTGCGGAAGATGGCGGAGGAGAGCAGCGACGAGAAGTTTATGGAGGGCGTTAAAATCATAGAAGAAGCCTACCAGCCGACCATGACGCGACAGTTTATCCGTGCCGAATACAAGGACAAGAAGGGTCAGTGGCACATCATACCGCTGAGCGTGACGGACGCGGAGACAGACGAAGCAGAAGAAGCAAAAAAAGAATGAGCGTGAAGCCTGCACGTTACCGAAAAGCCCCACGCCCCATTAAAAGTTAACGAGTTGAATGCTGGCTGCGCTCGGCAAATTCCAAGCAAGCTTGGCTTTGCTCTCGCTGGCACAGCATTTAATAAGCGAGGCCAAAGGTAATGAATATATTTCGGAAATGTGCAGGAAACACCACAAATCGACGCTTGAGCGCGTGAAAAAGGTGCGCGCGATAGTAGACCGCTATTATGAGCAGGGCAATAATAGCAAATGTTACAAGGCAGTGTGGCGGCGTTACGTATATCCATTGTACCCGATGAGTTATCGCACGTTTCTGAGTTATCTGGACATACCGACACCTCCGCCCACGCCACCCACAGCACTGGAAAGGTCGTTGTTTGACTTTTGGGACGACCTGCCCGTGTACCGCTAAAGACACGAAGGGCTGCACCACGTTTTTTGATGGTGCAGCCTTTTGTGTGTCTATACGCGGTCTATTATTTCCATATCCGTGAGGAACACCTTTTCATGCGGACGTTCGGCCGTGGCATCCGTGGCGCGTGTGTGCCATCGCTCTATGTTTTCCATGAGTTCTCCGTGGTTGTGGTTGGTTGCGCTGGCAGTGAGCTGAAAGGCGGCGAAGCCAGTGCCAGAAAGCCCCTGCATGGCAGCGTTGACACGGTCGATAAGGTCGAAGTACTGGAGTGCGAGGTCGATGCGCTTGTCGGCCGCGCCAGCGGTGTAAGGCACGGCACGCGTGACGATATGTAGGCGGACGGGAATGTCGGCCTCTCGCTTCCACATGGAGAGCTGGCGCACCTCGTACTGCTCAAACTCGATGAAGACGGCAGGCAGCGGCCACGGCACAGAGGATGAGACCTCGACGACGTGCTCATTCCAAAGGTCGATGAACTTAATGTCTGGCACACGCTCGGCGATACGCTGGGCAATGGCCTTGAAAATCTGTTTTCTCATTTCTTTTGCTTGTTTCTGATAAATTGTGCGAGTGATAGGTTGAACTGCTTTAGGTTGTCGTCTATCACGTTTTTTATGAGCTGCTGCGTTTCTTTGCCATCGCCGATGAACTGACGTTGCGGCATATTGAAACGGCGTTTGTGGGAGCGCACCTTATAGCGTTTGCCGTTTCGTGTGCGGTAGTGAGCCTTGACGGTGAGCGTGCCCTTGCCGCCCTCGTTGTGAATGGTGGTGTAAGGGAGCGAGGAAGAGAAGCGCACACCATGATCGACAACCTCGGCTTTGATGCTTCGGCGCATTGCGCCCGTGACGACGAGCAGCGAGCCAAGAGCTTTCGGGTCTTTTCGCGGCTTCCATGCGTCTGTGAAGAACGCCTTACGGTTGAAGTTCTGGTCGAACTCGTCGTGCAGTTCGACGCGCATGTCTTTCAGAATGTTGGCTTCGAGCTGCTTGGCGTCTGGAATATTTGGCATATTGTTGAAATTATTGTTAATAACTTATTGGACTATAAAGAAAAGGACGTACCTTTGCGGTAATGAAACACGTAGTTGACACAACAGAAGAAGTGCCGTACATGTGTGAGGCGTGCAAGCATCACCTGAAAGGCGGCATATCCTGCAAGGCTTTCGATATAATTCCATTGGAAATCATCGAAGCAGGAGCAGAAAGCCACGACCATGTAATGCAGGGTCAGCGTGGCGATTTTGTTTTTGAGCCGAAGCAGCCACGCGACACCATGCGTATTTACGAACTGGCGGACGACTGACTTTTTTCGGCATACAACTTTTTAACAAGCATATAAACTGCGGCCGCTATTGGTCGCGGTTTTTTGTTGTTAAGATATTCAGACCACGCCTCGGCAATAAACTCGGCGGAGTTCTTATTTGCGTAGTCAGAAAGGTTTTCTTTCACGCTTTGCTTTCCTTTTCCTGCTTCCTCATTGTACATTTTCAAAAAGTCTGCATTACTGCGCAGTCCAAGCAGTCGGTCAATCTCGTGTCCAAGCTCATGATCGAACACACTTTTAAGCGTGTCACACCCGACAGGATGCCATTTGGCTTTAACATCGCTTTGCAGCGAGGTGTCTATCTTTTCGCCTTTCCATGTGGTATTGAAACAAATGCCGCTCAGTCCCATATCCTTTGCCGCTCCATGGGAATAAGCATAACAGTTTCGGCAGCTGCCCACCTTTTTAGCCCATGCCTTTGCCCACTTCATAATAACCTCATCGTCGTACTTTGGATAATCCCTTTTATATTCCTTAAACTTCGCCTCGGTCAGTAGTTTAATGCGTCCGCGAATAGTTCCGACAAAGAGCGTTTCTTTTTTCAGTTCAGGCCAACACTGGAAATGTCGCTCCACACTTCTGAAAATATCCTCTATCTGTTTCATGTCTTTTTTCGTGAAACCATCGAGGGCACAGTTTACCCCCAACTTTTCAGCATAAAACTGCTCAGCCTCTTTTACGGTCTTCGGTGTCCATTCCACAGGCGTGTAGCCGTCCACCGCCTGCTTAACCTTTTCAGAAGCTTTGTAGTAGGGATGTTTGGGCGGAAAGAGCTGCATTTCCATGCCAGCGTTGTAGCGGAACATGCGCTGCTTTAGCGTGTCGGTGGCCTCGTCGCCCAGCTTCATGGCTGTGGCAGGGTCGGACGGCTGGTATTTGGCGCGTCGCACCTGCACGGCCTGGCAGCGGCAGCCCCAGCCGTTAGGCGGATAGTACTTAGACCAGAACGGGTCGTCGGCAGGGAGCGTAATGCCGTCGAGCGCGGCATGGTCGGGACGCACACGGGAGTCGCCAGCCGTGCGGTACTGGAGGAAATAGCGGTCGGTGTCCTGCTTTAGCGTGTCCCACTTCACCGCCATGAGCGACGAGCCGAGGGCGTGCTTATACTCGGCATAGAGCCAGTTGACGTTGTAGTTCTGGTTAATCTGCTGCACGTCCTTACGGAAGTCGTCAAAGGGTTTGATATTGCCCTTATCGTCGAGCATGGAAAGCCCCACCTCTCGGAGTGCGTGAAACGTCTTAAAGCCAGAGAATATGAACCCGTTGTTCTGGAGCGCATAGCGCAGCGTTTCTGGCACTTCATGCGGCACGGCCGTGTCGATGGCATGGTTGATGATGCGCGAAGTCTCGTCGATGACCTTTCGTGCGCGTGGGTCGGTGAGCTGCGCGGCATCGAAGCCGCCAGCATCGTAGACCATTTGCGCGGCATCGTCGAAGAGGTCGGCATTGAAGACGGGAGCCTCGCCGTCCTCATTGTTGGCAAGCTGCATGAAGCCATCCTTATAAAGGAGGCACACGGCAGAATGAAACGCCCCATAAGAGACGCGCAGGTCTGCGGCCTGCGTGGGGCTTATCGGAAAAAAGAGTTGAGCGCGTCGGGCTGCGTCTTCGCATCGCGTTCGGCGGTGATACCCACATTGTACTTGTCGATGAAATACTGAGGGTCGATTTTGTAGTATTCCAGCAAAAGGCGTTCAATCTCTCTCTGCTCGGCAGGCGAGTAGCTGGCGGCATCGTCCCACTCGAAGCGCAGACCGCCCACGGGGAAGCCGTGCATGAGCATGAACGGCAGGAGCTTGTCGTTGATGTTGTAAGCCAGCATTGTTTTATCGTCTTCCACCACATTCTCGAAAACTTCGAGGTGAGTTTCGGACTGCGAAAGGCTGCTACCGCTGTCGATGGTCATAGTCTGGTTGAGAATACCCTTGGAAATCTCGGAGTTGCAGCGGTCGATGCGCTTGTCGAAAACGTTGTAAGCATCGCCACGGCTGCTCTCTTTTATCTCAATGTCCGTGCCGTCAGGGAAGAGACCCCAAAAGGCAGACCCCATATTTTCCAAAGCGTCCTCGATTTTGGCGCGTTCCTTGTCGTCGGTGGTGGTGGCCTTGGCTATACGCATAGGCGCGCCGAAAATCTCGCCGAACATATCCCAAAAGCCCAACATATTGCGTTTGCTGATGCACTGCGGCGAGCAGGAAAGGAGAAGTCCGAGGTCGTCCTTACGTCCAGCTTCCAGACACCACTGCGCAAACTCGCCCTCGCGGTAAGGAATACCGCTGTGCCAGTCGTCGCCCACGGTTTTGAGCAGCACGCCATGCTCAGGGCAAACGTGCTTTCGCGGCACGAGTTCCACGCCGTCGAAGCGCAGACCATCGGCCGAGCGCACAATGTCGCCAAACTGAATGAGCGAGTGCCCCCAGTAGCGCGAGAGCAGGACAAAATTACAATAATCGGAGAACCACTCGCGGCGGAGCAGGTCGGTGGCCTTTTCGTTCTCTTTGCCGTCCTTGCCCACAAGTCGGTACTCACAGCGTTTGGTCATGCCAATGCGCTGGGAGATGCAGCCCTGCAAATGCAGGTCGATGAGGTTGTCAGTGTAAATGTCGTAGAGCATGGCACGCTGTGGGTTGTCCACGTTGATGGCCATCTGCCACGCCTGCCGCCACATGCCCACGTCTTTTTTTGTGAGCGCGTCGGTCTGCTGCATGAGCTGGGCAGTGAGGCGCACGCCCTGCTTGGAGCGTGCGAACTTGGCGAGCCGCTGCATATCGTAGCGCGAATAGACCTCGCCACCCATCACGGCGGTGTAAGCCGTTTTCAGTCTGTTAAGAATATCCATTACTTTGATGCTGTTAAATAAAGTGTTTAACGCCGTTTAGCGAGCCGTAAAAAGCCCATTAAACGGCGTTTAATAGTTGTTTACCATGTTGGGCGCGTTTTGCGCTGGCTTCCCCATTTTACGGGGTTGCGTGCGTCGGTGTCGCCGTCGTCGCTCATGTAGGTGGGCAGGTCGGGCGAGGCTTTGGAGGCTTGCACGTCGCGCAGCCACTTGATGCTCTCGTCGTAGAGACTCTCGCGCCGCTCAATGCCCATGTTTTGCGGCAGACGGTGAACCATGAGCCACAGGGCGATATTAACGCAGCACTGCACAAGCTGAGGGTTGCGGTCTGCGCCCGTCTGTCGAAAGGCACGCGCCATGTCATAGCGGCTACGGGTGTAGCTGCTGATTTGTTCCTCGGCCGCACGCTCGGCGGTCAGCCGTAGGTCAGTGTTGGCCTGCAACGTCTCAAACTCGAAGTCGTCGCAAACGGCACGGTAATCATCATCGTTTAGAAACATTGCGCTTACGGAAAGAAAAAGAGCAGCGGCGGCACTTATCCAATGGCTGCGGCACAGCCTCGAAGATGGCAAGGTGGCGTGCCGTCTCTGCGGTGAAACCTTTAGAAAAACGGTGCTGTCGTATGAGTTTTTTAACGCCCTGCATGGAAACGACACGTGGACGGCCGTTCCAGACAAGCACCAAGAACTTGCGGCGGTGCAGGTTGGCACTGCGCTGCGCCTTACGGATGGCGCGCCGTGCGCGGAAGTCAAAGACCACGGCACGGATGAAATGTGTGATTTTGTCTATCATTACCATGTGATATTTTTTGCCGACCGACGTTTGCCGAAGGACGGCGTGAAACTTGAAATGCTTGAATGCTTCTGGAGCAGGAAGATAGCCCCCTCGTCGGCATCGGGCGCATCGTCGTGGCCGCGCATACCCTTTTGGAAAGCCAGCGTGAAGTCGACGGCACGCACCATGTCGGGGTCGTCCTTTTGGCTCTCGTCGTAGAACACGAAGCCACGCTCCCAGAGCGGTGCAATGCTCTCAATGCGCTGGAACTTGTCGGGCTTTTTGCGCTTGTCGGGAATGATAGGCAGCTGAAAGCCGCGCAACATACCCTCGCTGGCGAAGTCCTGAAGATGGTTGTCCTGCATGAAATTGGCCTCCATGTAGAACTTTACGGCAATGCCCTCACGCTGTGCCCACTCGTAGAGGTCGTAACACCAGCGCACCATTTCGGCGATGGTGGCCTGACGGACAAAAGCACGCAAATGCCAGAGGCGCGTCGTTTTGTCCTTGCCCCAGAGCTTTGCCGCCTTGTAGTCGTTCTTAGCGGTAGACTTCCACGAAGGGTCTATATAAAGCACAATTTCTGAGAAGTCGCGCCACGCAGGCCGCTTCGCCCACTTAATCCAGTCCTGACGGAAGACCGCGCCCTCGACAATGGGGTTATTCATGTACTCCTTTTGAAAAGAGCGGTATCCCTCGAAATCCTCAATGGCCTGCACCTCGGCGCGTGTCCATTTAGCCGCCCATGACACACGACCCTCCTTGTCGAGAATGTCCACCTGCGACACCTTTACGGACTTAATGGCACAGATATTCGCCAGTACGGAGTTCTTTGCAATGAGGTTGCCCACCATGATGAAGCGGCCTCGGCCACCATCCAGAGCACCGAAAAGAGCCTCCTTCACCCAATCGGTAAGGCGAGAGACACGGGCAGGGTTTTCGCAAAGCTCGTCATCGTCGAGGTCGTCAATGACGATATAGTCGGGACGGTGGGAGCGGTAGCGCAGACCACGGGGCGACTGTCCACGGCCACGGGCGAAGAACGCCGTGCCGTCCTTGGTGACGAACGAACCCTCCTCCCATGTGCCGTTGTTGTACTGCTCGCCGAAGTCGGCGGCATACCGCTTGTTGTACTGAAGCTCCGCCTGCAAGTCGGCCAGCAGCGTGTTTGCGTTGTCCTGTGACTTACCCACCAAGACCATGACCCAGAACTGGCGAAGCTCAGCACCGCCGTAAATCTGCGCCTTTAGCCACATGGGGATGAAAATGTCCAAATGTGTGGACTTTGCCGCGCCTCTGTGCCATTTGTACACCGCCTTGATATTGCGGTCGGAAATGATTTGCTTTGCCGCACGGAGGTGGAACGGAGCGCAGGGCGTTTGCTTGCCTGTCTGTGGGTTTGTGGTGTAATGTGGAAAATAATAGTCGACAAACGCGCCATAGTCGGAAAGCAGGCGTTTAATGCGCTGTTTCTTCTGCGTGTCCGTCTCGTGGGCATCCACGGTGGTGGCTTCCTGCACCGTCTCGCAATGCGCACGCCACTGCTGCAACGCCTCTTTCGGCGTTAGTTTGTCGTAATTTGGCATAGCTACTTAATCAATTTATTTTGCATCAGATAGTTGATATACTGGTTGTGGTACTTGTTGATGGTCTTCAAGAGTTCGGGCGTAATGTCCTCGTCGAACTGCGCCTGATACTGCAACCATTTGCCGAAAGCCATAAAGACCTCGATAACATCCACGATAGAGGTGTGTTTGTCGAGCTTTTCGATGGTGGCGGCAAACTTCGCCAACTTGTCGCCCAAGCCGTTTGCCGCGTCGGGGTCGTCGCTGGTGTTTACCGCCCCTATCATCTTGTCGACGGTGCGCAGCAGCTTATTAACCAGTTCGGGGCGTGTGATATTCTGCGCGGCACGTTGTTCCTGCCAGTTGCCAGTATTGACCCACTTTGTGACCGTCTGGGGCGAGACACCTGCCTTCTCAGCAATGGTCTTCTGCTGTTCGCCCTGCATGTAGAGAAGTCGGGCATAGTCCTTTTTGTCCTCAAGTTCTTTCTTTGTGCTCATTCATAATTTTTCTGCTTTTAATGTGAATACTAAAACGAAACGCCGGCACACCGCACAAAGGTGGGCATCGGCGCAATACAAGTGCAAAAGTCCCCATTTTCGGGGTGAAATGAAAAAAGAGTGTCAAACTTCGACACTCTTTTTGCGGCAGCGGACTAAAGTTGCGACTTTTGCGGCTGTGATACATCGCGGTGTAGAGCAGCTGGCAGCTCGGTGGGTTCATTCCCCACAGGTCGCAGGTTCGAGTCCTGCCACCGCAACATCATAGTTGGATTAAGTTTTTGTCATAAGTAGATTTTTAAGGTTAGAAGATTGATTTTTTCAGGATTAACCCAGAGGCGGCCAGCTGTGAAGTCCGCCGCCCATTTTTAACGACGAAGTAAAAACAGAGATATATGCCAAAAGAAGTAGTAATAAGCACCAGCGGCCTGAACAGCTACGGCAGCCGTGTGCTGACATCGGGGCTGGACACCTCGCAGTATTGCAGAAACCCCGTGCTGTTGTGGATGCACCGACGCGGCGGCGAGAATATGCCCATCGGCAGGATGGAGAACCTGCGCGTGGACGGCGACCGCCTGATAGGCACGCCGAAGTTTGACGAGAAGGACGAGTTTGCCAAGAAGATAGCCGCCAAATGGGAGGACGGCTACCTGAACATGTGCTCGGCAGGCATCGAAATACTGGAGTGCAGCACCGACCCGTCCGTACTTGTGGATGGTCAGACACGCGCCACCGCCACCGCCTCGAAATTGGTAGAGGTGAGCATTGTGGACATAGGGGCGAACGATGAAGCCCTGAAACTGTACGGCGGCGGCAAGCTGCTGGAACTGGCGGCAGGTCAGGACTGCGACCTTTTGCCGCTGGTGGAACTATCGAAAGAGAAAACGCCGAAGCCCGAAGCCGAGGCACAGTCAAACGAAAATACAAACATTCAGAACATGAAGAAAGAAACACTTTTGCTCCTTGGACTGCCAGAGACAGCGACGGAGGAGCAGGCACACGCCGCCATCGTGGCGTTGAAGAGTAAGGCAGACAGCGCGGAGAGGCTGACCCTCGCCGCCATCACGGCACAGGTGGACGCCGCCATCAACGAGAAGCGCATCACCGCCGACCGCAAGGAGTTCTTTATCAACTTGGGCAAGACCTCAGGCGCAGACGCTTTGCGCCAGACGCTCGAACTGATGCAGCCAGCACGCAAGCCCAGCGACGTGCTCGACACCAGCAAGGACGCGCCGCATGGGCAGCAAGAGCCTACGACCTTTGCGAAGCTCTCGGAAGTGCCAGCGGAGAAAATCGGCAAGCTGCGCAAGGAGAACCCAAACGAATATATGCGCCTTTACAAGGCAGAGTACGGCATAGAGTGCCCGAAACTGGAGGACTGAAAGGCGCATTAAACAGCAGTAAACACCACATAAAACAGTTATTAAAGCAAATGAAGAAAGCATTAATTTTCAGCATCGCAGCATTTGCAAGCATTATCGGTTTGCTTGTCAAAGTGGCTATTAACGCCGTCATCGGTGCAACCATCAGCTATTTGCTCGGCGGCAACCCGTGGGTTGGCGCAGCCGTGGCCAATCTTATAGCGTTGTTCCTTTTGCCGTTCATACCCAAGGGCGTGGCACGCGCTGGCGTGCTCACAGAGTTATGGACGGGTGAAATGATTAAGGCGTTCCGCACACCGCCCACGGCGGTAGGCTGGTACGACCGCGTGAGGTCATACGACCAGTATGTGAACAATGACGTAATCCACTTCACGGAGATAGGCGGCGACCCCACAGTGCTGGTGAACAACAAGACCTATCCGCTCAACATCACCAAACTGGACGACGCGGACAAACCCGTGAGCCTCGACCGCTTCGACACAGAGGCCACCCCCGTGACCGACGACGAGCTGCACGCCGTGAGCTACGACAAGATGGGCAGCGTGCTGGAACGTCACCGCGAGGCGTTAAAGGAGACCACATGGAAAAAGGCCATCCACGCCTACGCGCCCGACAGCAACAAGGCAGGCAAGACCCCTGTAATCAGTACCACGGGCGAGGCAGTGAACGGTAGAAAGAAGTTCACAATAGCCGACCTCATCGAACTGAAACGCCAGTGTGACGCTATGAAAATGCCGCAGGACGGCCGTGTGCTCGTGCTTTGCCCCGACCACAGCAACGACCTGCTGGAGACCTCGAAGAACTACGCAGAGCACTACAACATCAACGACACGGAGGGCAAAATCACACGCCTTTACGGCTTCGACATCTACGAGTACAGCGAATGTCCCTACTACAATGCCAGCACGCTGAATAAAATAGCTTTCGGCAAGGCGGCAGGCGCAACGGACATGCAGGCATCGGTGGCGTTCCGTGTGAACAACATGATGAAAGCAAACGGCTCGGTGCAGTTCTACCATCAGGACGCAGTGAACGACCCATTGTATCACCGCAACCTCGTGAACTTCCGCAAATGGAACCTTGCCCTGCCACTCAAAAACGACTGCACACGCGCAGCCGTGGTGAGTGCCAAGGCATCCTAACGACAAATAACCCACTAACTGAATGGCAAAGCAAAAGTATCTGGTCATTCACTGTACAGCCACCAAGGCAGGCCGTGAGGTGACGGCAGCGGAAATACGCCGCTGGCACACCTCGCCGCCGCCTGTGGGTCGTGGGTGGAAACAGGTGGGATATACCGACCTTTTCCACTTGGACGGCACAGTGGAGCGGCTGGTGAAGAACAATGAAGACGACAACGTGGACAGCTGGGAGATAACCAACGGCGCGGCAGGCTACAACTCAGTGAGCCGCCACATCGTGTATGCAGGCGGCTGCGCGGCCGACGGCAAGACACCGCAAGACACACGCACGGAGGCGCAGAGGGAAGCCCTGAAACGCTATGTGCTGGACTTTCACGAGAAGCACCCCCATGTAATGATCGTCGGGCATCATCAGTTAAACAAGGCCAAGGCGTGCCCGTCGTTTGACGTGGCGGCATGGCTGAAAGAAATAGGCATCAAACAATAAAAAAATGAATGAGCAGCGAAATAATTACCCTCATCATGTCTTCGCTTACGGCAACCATTAGCGCACCGCTGGGCGCGTGGCTCGGCGCAAAACTGCAAAGCCAGAAGTACAAGACAGAAATCGACAGCCTACGGGCGGAGGTACAGAAAAAACTCGCTGGCGTGAAAGACAGTGAACTGGAAAACGTGCGCAAGGCAAACGACATACTGGTCGAGGGAATTGTAACGCCGCTTAAAAAGGAAATAAACAGTTTACGCCGTGACGTGGATAAATTCAGGAAAGCAGTCGAGAAAATACCTTCTTGTGCTCATGCTGACAACTGCCCCGTTTCTCGCCAGTTGCAGAAGCTCGAAGAGCGCGACAGCGGAGCAGCGGACGCAGACACAGGAAAATAACGACTACCAGCAACGGCTCGACAGCATGGTGAGGGTGGAGATAGGCAAAAGGCTGACCACCCTGCACGAGGAGAACAGCCAGAGCGAAACGGACGTTATCATTTTCGACACATCGCTACCGACGGACAGCCTCACAGGACTGCCCCCCGTGAAAGCCAAGGTGAAGCACCGAAAGAACGTGCATCGCAAGGACAGCGCGCAAGCGGAGAGCCAGCAGCGCACCGAGGCCAACGTGGAGCGACAGACCGCCGACAGAGGCAGCAAGACCACCGACACGCACAGCAAGCAGAGAGAGACAGTAAAGCCCACACGCACGATATTACATTCATGGCTATGTGGGCTACTGTGCGTCCTGCTGGTTGTGGCGGCCGTGGTCGGCATGAAGAAGTATAAACGAAAAAACAAGTAACAGAACAATGGCAACAAGTTTAACAATAGTCAGGCAGAACGGCAACGTGCCCAAATCGGTGGACGGCCAAGACCACGTGAGCGGCTTTATCGCCTACCTGCTGGAGGCGGAGATACCAGCCTCGTTCAAGACAGACCCCGTGCAGGCTGTAAGCACCATCGACAAGGCCGAAGCCCTGGGCATCACCGCCGACGCGAGCGCATGGAGCGTGAAGATGCTGCACTACCAGCTGGAGGAGATATTCCGCGTGAACAGCGGCATCAGCCTATTTGTGGGACTGTTTAAGAAACCCACCGACTTGGCAAACAAATTCGGCGAGGTAAAGACCGTGCAGAACTACGCGGAGGGAGCAATCAGGCAAATGGCCGTGTGGAACGGTGACACGGAAGTGACCGCCGACAACATCACGCAGCTGCAAGCCGTGGCCGACGCACTGGACACACAGAACGCGCCGCTCTCGGTGCTCTACGCCCCCAAGGTGACGAGCTACAAGAACCTGCCAACGAGCCTCGCCGCCAGCGCGCCACGTGTAAGCGTGGTGATAGCGCAGGCAGGCAGCGGCACGGGCGCGGAACTCTACGCAAGCAAGGACAACAAGACCAAGGCCACGGTGTCGGCCATCGGCGTGGCACTGGCCACACTCTCAAAGGCTGCCGTACACCAGTGCATAGCATGGGTGAAGCAGTTCCCCTCAGGCATCAGCCTGCCAGCCCTGGGCGACGGCACGCTGGTGAAGACCATCGACAAGGCAGAGCTTGAAAAGCTGGACACGGCACGCTACCTCTTCCTCAACAACGTGGTGGGCGTGGCAGGCAGCTACTGGAACGACAGCCACACGATGGACTCAGCCACGAGCGACTACGCCGCAATAGAAAGCGTGCGCACGATGGACAAGGCCGTGCGCGGCATACGCACCTACCTCACGCCAGAGCTGGGCGGCAACGTGTATATAGACCCCGACACTGGCAAGCTGCAAAGCTACACCGTGAGCCACCTCGAAACGACTGCCAATATACCGCTGGAGGAAATGGAAAAGGCAGGCGAGCTGAGCGGCTACAAGGCAGAGATAGACGCGGAGCAGGACGTTTTAAGTACCAGCACCATAGAGGTGGTCATCAAGAACGTGCCTGTGGGCGTGGTGAGAAAGTTTAAGGTGAAAATCGGTTTTGTGAAATCCTTAGAATAACAAAGCGCAATGAAAGTACAGATACAGAACGGTATGCCGTATGTAAACGGCGAGTTGGTGAGCTGGGCTGACATCGTGGTGACGATAGGCGGCGTGCCCCTTACGGGCATCACTGGCGTGGAATACAGCGACGAGCAGCAGGTAGACCCGAAGTACGGCGCAGGGCGTTACCCCGTGGGCTATGCCAAGGGACGCATCACCTGCACGGGCAAAATAACACTCTATCAGGAGGAGGTCGTGGCGATACAGCGACAAGCCCCCAGCGGCAGGTTGCAGGACATCGCGCCGTTTAACATCACGGTGAGCTACCTGCCCTCGAACGGTCTGCCCGTTATTGACAAGCTGCGCAACTGCCTCTTCAAGAAGAACGGGCGCGGCTGGTCGGAGGGCGACACGGGCAAGACGGTAGACCTCGACCTCGTTATGTCGCACATAGAATGGCACAGCAAGTAATAAACGATTAAACGGTATTAAACAACTGATTAAACAGCATTAAAACTATGGTAGAAAAGAAAGCAGAAATGCAGGTATATGACGGCGGTGTGACCGAAGAACAGATTAAACGCTGGAAAGGGCAGTACCGCAAGGTGGCACGCATCGAGGTGGAGGACGACGGCGAGAAGCACGTCGGCTACTTCAAACGCCCCAGCATGGAGGTAATGGCGGCGAGCACCAAGGTGGCGAAGACGGACGAGGTAAAGGCAGGCACCATCCTTTTTGAGGGCTGCTGGCTGGGCGGCAGCGAGTTCATGCGTACCGACCCCGTGCTGTTCGTGCCGACGATGGCACAACTGAACACCGTGCTGACAGGAGCAGCAGCGAGCCTAAAAAACGTATAGCGTCGCACCTGCTGAAGGTGGACGTGGCAGAGGGAGAGGAAGACAAGGACGGGTTTATAAAAGCCTGTGCGCTCATCCGCTCAAATCTGCACGTCGACCCTACGGCAGGGAGCGGCGACGACTTCGCGCAGTGGTATGCGGAGGCTCTATGGCTGGAAGAAACGAGGATGAAAAATCAGGCTGAGATTTTGTCTCGCGTGCTTTTGGCTTTGTTCGGCGAGCAAAAAAGGTCTTTGTAAGCCCCATAGCAGTACATAAAGGCTACCACTATGGGCGCAATCGTGGCTGCGATGCAAATTAGCACCGTTACCACCTTAACGAAAAATAAAAATATAGCCTCTATCATATTGTAATGTTTAACACTGCGACAAATGTAGTGTAAAAAATTGAATTATGCAAAACTTTGAGTACAATTTTAACGTAAGCGGCAACTATTCCTCTGCCATCAACAACATGACACGCGCGACTGGCGACTTTACCGCTCAGGTGAGTGGGTCGTTGGGTGCTCTTGACAAAATTGCTGGAAGTTTTGCAAAATTCGATTTGGCTTCCAATTTCATGCAAAAACTGTCTGGTACGTTTAAGGACATCGGACAGGGTGCGGTTGCCCTCGACAGTCAGATGCACGACCTTTCGGCCGTGGCAGGTGTGACGGGCGAGGGGTTGAAAACCATTGAGGGGTATGCGAGAAGCTCGGCAAAGGCTTTCGGCACGGATGCAGGTGTGGCGGTGCAAGGCTACAAGCTGCTCCTCTCGCAGCTCTCGCCAGAACTCGGCAAGTACCCGACCGCCCTTAAAGCCATGGGCGACGCTATCCAGACGACCAGCAAACTGATGGGGAACGACGGCACGGCAGCGGCCGAAGTGCTGACCACCGCCATGAACCAGTACGGCGTGAGCCTGGCCGACCCGATGGAGGCGAGCCGCAAGATGGCGGAAATGATGAACACGATGGCAGCGGCAGGACAGGCAGGCAGCGCGGAACTGCCAGCCATCAAGGCCGCGCTGGAGCAGTGCGGTATGGCCGCCAAGGCAGCCAACGTGAGCTTTGAGGAAACCAACGCCGCCATTCAGGTGCTTGACAAGGCAGGCAAGAAAGGGAGCGAGGGCGGCGTTGCACTGCGCAACACGCTCTCGATACTCTCGCAGGGGCGTTTTCTGCCCAAGGACACGCGCGAGGAACTGGAAAAGGCAGGCATCGACATCATCGCGTTAGGCGACAAGAGCAAGAGCCTGAAAGAGCGTCTCGAACTGCTGAAACCCGTGCTGGACGACTCGGCACTGTTCAGCAAGCTGTTCGGCATGGAAAACGCCAACGCGGCACGCGCCCTCGTGCAGGGCACGGAGCAGTTGGGGCAGTTTACCGAAGCCGTGACGGGGACGAACAGCGCGGAGGAGCAAGCCGCCATTGTAATGGATAGCACAGCAGAGAAACGCGCACGCTTCCGCCAACAGATAGAGGACTTGAAAATCAGCTTTACACAGCTGACAGGTGGTTTTACCGCTTATATTAGTGTTATCGCTGGTATGCTTGTGCCTATTTCGCAAGTTGTGCCAGCTATCACGGCTATGGGTCAGGCAGTAAAATGGGTTATGTCGCTGAAATATGCGACCTATCTTAACCGTGTCGCCCACATGGCACGCACGGCCGCAATAAGCATCACGCTTATGGGCAGCCGCACGGCTCTGGCAAACGGCATATCTTTAGGCTTCATCGGCAATATAGGCCGCTGCACCATAGCTCTGCTCCGTTTCTCTACGGCTGGCATTTGGTCGGGTATCAAGGCGTTGGGCGCGTTCCTGCTCTCACTCGTTACCACTGGCGGCGCGTCCGCCACCTTTGCAGGTGTCGCCTCGGTGAGCTTCGGCGCGTTCAAGCTCTCGGCCGTCTCGGCGTGCAGGGCTGTGAGCATCGCCATAATGAACATACCAATTATCGGATGGATAGCGGCAGCCATCGCCGCACTCATCGCCGTGGGCGTTTACTTCTGGAACACCTCGGTGAAGTTCCGAGCCGTGCTGAAGGGACTGTGGGCGGCTTTCAAAGCCGTTTTCTCAGGCATCGGCAAACTGGCAAAGAATACGTTCGGGGCGATAGGCGACCTCATAAAGGCAGCCTTTAAGCTCGACGCTGGCGGCATCACCGCCGCATTGAACAAACTGAAGACCACATACGGCGACTACGGCAAGGAAGTGGGCAAGGCGTTCAACGACGCATACACCGCCGAAATGAAAGCAGGCGAAAAGGAAAACGCCAAGAAGAATGCCAAGCAGCAGGGCAAGGCGGCAGCCGCACCGACCACGACCATACCCGAAGTGCCAACGCCGAAAGTGCCCGACGTGACAGGCGGCACGGCAGGCAAGACAAGCAGCAAGAAATCGGGAGGCGGCGGAGGCAGCAGCGACAGTGGCGGTAAAATCCGCAACGTGAACATCCATGTGGACAGACTTGTGGAGCGGCTGGAGATACACACCGCCAACCTGCAAGAAAGTGCAGAGAGGGTGAAGGACGTAGTGGCACAAGCCCTGCTCTCGGCACTCAACGACACCAACTTAGCAACGGAGTAAAAGCAAATGTTACCAATCAGTTTCAAGTTCGTGGCAGCATCCGCCGCCACACAGCTAAAAGGCTACCTCTACCGCTTCAAACCGTCACGCACAAGCGAAGCACCCGACTGGAGCGGCGCAGGCGGCACGATACAAACGGAGGAAGTGGCCAGCCCATACACCGACAAGAGCTACTGGGCAAACCGCTACACCCTTTGCGAACTCACATTCAGAAAGGAAAGCGGCGAGGAGCTGACCGTGAACGACGCGATAGCCGCCATATCCAAGCGCAAGAACATCGTCACCACGCAGCTGGTGGGCATGGATGGCACGGTGAAAGAATACATCAACGACGGCGACTACGGCATCAATCTCATTGTGGGCGTGCTGGCAGTCAAAGACGGCAAGATTGTGGACGAATACCCATCCGACGGCATCACGCAGCTTCGCCAGTTCTTCGACGTAAAGGAGGCAATATATGTGCATTCTGACTTTTTGGAACTGTTCGACATCAGCAAAGTGGTAGTGCAGGACTTTTCCGTCACGCAATCGACAGAAAGCAACTATCAAACGATAGAACTTTCCCTGCTCTCGGATGGAGACTATAACGTGTACAGCACGGACTACAAATAAACATTTGAACGGTATTTAACACCCAATTAAACGGCATTAAAACCATGTACAGACTGACCTCAAAAATAGAGATAACGGGCGCGAAGCAGTGGCAGCTCGATTTTGTCACGGAGGTGGAAATCACACGCGACACCGAAAAGCTGACCGACCTCTGCAAAATCACTCTACCCAAAAAGATAAAGTGGGATGGTGAAACTGAAATCCCCGTGAAGCGCGGCGACGCTGTAAAGGTGTGGCTTGGCTACGACGACAGCAACGAACTCGCCTTTGTAGGCTATGTCAAGGAGGTGGGCTTCAAAACGCCCATTGTGCTGGACTGCGAGGACGAAATGTTCAAACTGAAACAAATGCCAGCCGTGAAAAAGGCGTACAAGAGCGTGACCGTGGAGCAGCTGCTGAAAGACCAAGGGCTGAACGACATCAAGGTCATGGGCGAGCAGACACTGGGCGCGTACCGCGTGACCGCCGACACCGTGGCCAGTCTGCTGGGCAAGCTGCAAGAGAGCGGCATCCGCTCGTTCTTCCGCTACGAGGACGGCAAGCCAGTGCTCTACGCTGGTGTAATCTTCGACCATGGCACGAGTGCCTCGCAAGTGTTCACCACAGGCGTGAACATCATCAGCGACCAGAGCCTCGAACAGCAGAAAGCCGACACCATGCGGCTGAACGTGAAAGCGGTGAGCATCATGCCCGACAACAAAAAAATAAAGGTGGAGGTTGGCGATGCTGACGGCGAACGTCGCACACTGACCACCTACAACAAAACCGAAAGCCAGCTAAAGGCGTGGGCGGAGCAGGAAATAAAACGCCTGAAACGCGACGGTCTGAAGGGTAGCCTTACCACATTCGGCTACAAACTGGTCGACAAGCTCGACACGGTGGGTATCAAGATAGACGGCGCACCCATGGGCATATACCAAGTAAAGAAGAACGTGATAAAATACGGCACGGGTGGTTATCGTCAAGAGGTAACGCTCGGCCAGAGAGTAGCAGAGTAAAGAACATGAACATCGGCACAATGATACGGCAGATAGCCGCACAGGGTACTGGCGGCATGGGGTTCACGGTAGGCACAGTGACAGCGGTGGACAAAACGGCTCGCACGGTGGACGTACAACCGCTGAACGAGGACGCGCCTCTGCTGGGCGTGAACCTGCAAGCGAACCAAGGCAGCACGGTGGGCGTGGTTCAGATACCGCGCGAGGGCAGCTATGTGATGGTGGGCTATGTGGCGGACGGCGCGGCAGGCATGGTTGTGCTGTGTGACGACATAGAAGAGGCGCAGGTGGTGATAAAGGACACCGACACGGCCAGCATCGTGGCCACGGAGGATGGCATCACGATGAACGGCGGAGGGCTGGGCGGCATGGTAAAGGTGGAGGACATCACCACGCGGCTGAACCTGATAGAAAAGGACATCAACAAGCTGAAGCAAGCACTGACGAGCTGGACACCCGTGCCGCAAGACGGCGGCGCAGCCCTGAAGGGCGGCGTGGCAGGCTGGGCAGGACATCAGCTGACGGAGAGCAAGCGCGGCGACTACGAGAACGAAAAGGTGAAGCAATGAAAGGACTGACGACAGATATAGAGACTGGCGACCTGCTGATAGAGCGCAAGGCTATGTCCATAGCTGACAACGAGGCGCAGACGATAGAGGCGGTGCTGCTGGCACAGAGGGGCGAGTTCAAGGAACGCCCCCTGATAGGCGCGGCGGTTCGGCAGCTGCTTGGCGGCTGCAAGGACGTGTTTTGGCCGCAGGAGACAAAGAAAATGATAAAGGCCGCAGGCGTGGAAGTAAGCCGCGTGACGGTGGACGCTGACGGCACGGTAAACATAAGATAGAACATACACCATGCAGATAACAGTAAAGGACAGACAAAGCCTCGCGGACATAGCTGTGGAGTATCTGGGCGGCGTGGAGGGTATCTTCGCGCTGGCGGAGCGCAACGGCCTGAGCATCACGGCGCGGCTGACGGATGGGCAGACGCTCGAATGGGAGCTGGCCGACACTGTGGACGCGCAGGTGCAAAAGATATACGCGGCGCAGGGCATAGAGCCAGCGACGGACATATCGGCAAAAGAGACAAACGCGCTGCTGGCAGCCACCAAGAAATACTGGAACGGCTGCATCATTCCACAGCCGCCTGTGCGCGACTGGCTCATTGTGGACGGCGCGACGGCCTCAAAGGGCTGGACACTGCCCAGCATCGGCACTCAGTTTGACAGCGGCACGTTTGAGCGCATAGACAACACGGCAGGTGACATTGAGGTGAACCGCATAAAGAGAGTGAAGCGGCAGCTGAGCAAGGGTGAGACGGTGGAGAGCGAGAGCGGCCAGACGCTTGCCCGAATATTCGGCAACCAATTCGACGATACATTTGCCTAACGGCACAGAAATATAGCACAATGGTAAAACTGACAGAAAACAAGGTGGCGGAGATAAACACCGCAGGACTTGAAAAGAGGGCGCGAGACATACGCGACGCTGTGTTAACAAAGAGCGTGACGGTGGAAATGGTTGGCAGCCTGTTTGCCGACTTGATAGAGGTGTGCGGCAATGTGAGGGACGCGCTGGCACTCTTCCTCGACACCAACGTGCAGGAAATCACCAGCGACATAGACGCGCGGCTCGCAGGCGCGGACGCAGCCACCAAGGCAGCCCAGGCCGCCACGCAGAAGACGGAGGCCACGCGCGCGTTGGTGGACAACCTCGTGGGATTATTGAGCACGCAGAATGTGGCAGCCCCCACGCGGCTGGAAATAACGGACTGCCCCAAGGAGGTGACGCTGGGCAACCATGAGCGGCCACGCATCGGAGCGAAAGCCCTGCCAACCTTTGGCATCGGCTCGCTGCTGTTCATAGGCGGCGACGGTGTGCTGGAGGTGACACCTGACGGCTGCATCGTGCCGCTGAAGGAGGGTGTGGGCAGGGTGGACGTGGTGGCCACGGTAAACACGAGTATTTACAAGACACTGACCATAGCCGTAGTGCCGCCACGCATGAGACTGACGGGCGGCGGCATGAGGCTGGACGGAAAAGGAAACATAAGGCTGACATAGAATGGAAACAAGGCACATCAACTACAAGAGCGACTTTGTAATCCGCGAGCGTTTCAGGGACGGCACGGGCAAGGTCGTGGCACTGCCCGACGTGGACTTCGAGCTGCGCTACTGGGTGAACAGCAAGACGGTGACGGCCAGCCGCAGGGACGGCGTGTTTACGAACTGTACACCCGACGGTGACGCGCTGCTGGTGATATTCAAAGACCACGGCCTCGGCGAGGGTGAGCTGCACCATGAGCTGCACCTCGCACTGGACAATGCCCTGTTTGAGGGCGGCGTGCAAAACGTGTATTACCCCGAAAGCCTGCACGTATGGCTGTGGGACAAGATGGGCGACACGGAGGGCGTGATAGAGAGCGACTGCGTGGCAGCCTACACAAGGGGCTACAAGTTTACATGGGAAGATTTTACGGCGGCGGACATTCTGGTATTACAGAAACCTGCAACGGAGGCGGCGGAACGCGCCGACAAGAACGTGCAGGAGTTTATAAAGGCTGCGCAAGAAAAGAGCGACACCTCCGTGAGAAACGCGGAGACCGCCACAGCCAACGCCAACACCGCCACCGAAGCGGCACGGACGGCCACCAAGAACGCCGACACCGCCACGGAGGCAAGCAAAAAGGCGACAGCAGCAGCGACCGACGCGACCGCAAAGGCAACGGCAGCGACCACAGCGGCAGACACCGCCACCAAGAACGCCAAGGAGGCAACGGCAGCAGCCGTGACAGCCACCGACAAAGCGACGACGGCGACCAAGGACACCACGGCAGCCACGGAAAAGGCAACCACCGCGACCGACTATGCCAACACGGCAGGACAGCAGGCGGCGGCAGCGGCCGAAAGGCTGGAGGCGACACGGGCGGAAATGGAGCTTGCCATAGCGAGAGCGGAGCAGGTGGTGCAGGGTGTGCCGAACGGCCTAAAGGTGGAAGCCCCCGAAACGGTGACGCTGGGCAACCCCACACGGCAATACATCAAGCCACGGGTGAAGCCCGACGGCTGCGCCCAAAACGTGATATACCAGACGGACGGGCAGAGCGTGGAGATAGAGCCAAGCGGCGAGATACTGGCGCGAGAGGTGGGCAGCAGCCGTGTACACGTTGTCCCGACGCAGGGCACGCGGTATTACAAGACCGTGGAAATAGAGGTTGTGCCGCCGCGCATGAGACTGACGGGCGGCGGCATGAGGCTCGACAAGGAAGGAAACATACGTTTAACATAACAAACAAAAAAGCATTATGGCATTGACAGCAGAACAGGAAAAAGGCATCGTGGCGATGCTGGCCGCCTTTGAGAACGGCAAGCGTATCAACGAGCTGGAAGAGGCAAAGGGCGCGCTCAAGGATATGCGCATCGAAGTAATGGACGAGACGGGCGAGACGCGCAGCATGGAGCTGGCGGAAGCCGTGGAGCAAGGCGGCAACCCGATAGCAGGCCGCTACTGGAACACGGCTAACGCCACGCCGACGGCGGCAGGCTACTACGGAAGCCTTCAGGCACTGCGCGACCTGCCCACGAAGCTGGGGCTTGGCCGCTACATCGTGACCGACGACAGAAAGAGGCGCAAGCTCGACCCGACGGACAGCACGAAGTATGACGACGGCAGCCCTGCTGCCCTGGACGGCACGCAGGGGCAGTGCATGTGGTGCTGGAACGGTTTTATCGCCAACATATTCTATGAGGGCGGCGTGCTGGTGAAGTGCATCACATTCAATAAGCCCGTGGGCAACGGCGTGAGCATCCGCATACCAGCAGGCGGCACAAGCTGGATGGGGGCTGGCGTAATGGACAGAACGAACCAGATGCTGTGCAGCGTGATAAGCGACGCGGAGCAGTACCGTGGCGGCAGCGGCTCGGCACTGAAAGCCGCCAGCTATACGAAAGCACCAGCGGAGGACGCGCCGCAGCTCAGTATGCTGGGCATGGCGGCAACGAACATCAGCACAACCAACTTTGGCACATACGCACGCAAGCGCGGCGAGGGCTGGGAGGCGAACTGGTTTGTGGCTCAGTTTGTGGTGCAGTTCCTCTTTGAGGTAATCATGGGTACGCAGAACAGCCAAGCGGCATTTAATGCCGACAAGGACGCAAACGGACTGTATCAGGGTGGCTTCGGCACGGGTGTGACTGACATGCCCGACTGGGGAAACTACAACGGCTATTTCCCCGTAGTGCCCACCAGTGTGGGCGTGGAGGCAGGTGACGGCGTATGCTTGGTGGACTACACCCTGCCCACGGCCGACGGCGGCACGTACAAGGCGTTCAAGGTGCCTTGCTTCTTCGGACTGATGCACGCAGGCTACGGCCACTTGTGGCGGTGGGTGCGCGGCCTGATAATGAACGCAGGGGAAGAAAAGAGCGAGGTGTACGTTTCGCGCTCGATGTTTGCAGCTTTCGACCCATCGACCATAAACGACAAAATGAAAGTGTCGGAGTGTCCGCAGACGGAGGGTTACATCAAGCGCGTAAGTTATGAGGGGCTTTGCTGCATGCCTACTGAGGTGGGCGGCTCGGCATCGACCTATTACCCCGACTACTTCTATACCAACGCCAAGGCCTCAAAAGGTCTTCGTGTCCGCGCGGCTGGTGGTAGCGCGAACAATGGCACGTACGCGGGTGCGTTCTACTCGCTTACGTCCCACACGGCTACGGTTGCGCATGCGTACTACTCGTCGCCCCTCTGCTATTTTGAGGAAGACCCCATCATAGAGAAGGCATCGTAAGACGAAGACGAGAACGAACACGGGCGAAGCCCCGAAGACGAGAACCAGAGAAAAGTCGCTCTTTGAAATTTTGAATACCTGAAATGTTGAAAGCCTCGCGGCGTGTAGCCCAAACTACCGCCGTAAGGCGGTCGAAATATGTGGAAATTAGCGGTTTTCTGCTTGAAAAATGTTAATTTTGCAGCGTCGTAAAAGATAACGACAGGTTGCATTTCTCTCGCGGTGGTCTTCGTGTCCGCGCGGCTGGTGGTAACGCGAACAATGGCACGAACGCAGGTGCGTTCTACACGAATACGAACAACACGGCTACGAATGCGAATGCGAACTACTCGTCGCCCCTATACTTTGCAAAAGATATAAACCAGAAATGGCGACAAAAGAGAAATGAACCTTGCCTCTCGGCAAAAGATAACAACGCAAAAAGGGTATCAGTAGGACGGTGCAAGCCGTTTCGACCATTCCCCATTATGCAAAGCAGACAGACCCAATGACCCGTAGACACCCAGACCCAACGACCCATTATGAGAAGAAAAGGCTATTTGTTTGAGCAGATATGCTCAATGCCCAACCTTTTGCTCGCCGCCCACAATGCAGGGCAGGGCAAAAGACAGCGTGAGGAAGTGGTGGAGTTCGAGAAAAATCTGGCTCAGAACCTGCAACAGCTGCAAAATGAGCTGACAACCCGAACCTACACGACCTCGGCGTATGAGATTTTTATAAAGTATGAGCCGAAAAGGCGCGAAATCTACAAGCTACCGTTCCGCGACCGCGTGGTGCAGTGGGCTATATTGCAGATATTAGAGCCGCTTTGGACACCCACCTTTACAAACGACACATACGCCTGCATAAAAGGGCGCGGCATACACTCACTGCTCCGAAGACTGCGCACAGACCTGCGCAATGACCCAGACGGCACGCGCTACTGCCTTAAAATCGACGTGCGCAAGTTCTACCCATCCATCAACCATGACACACTGAAAACGGTTGTACGCAAGAAAATAAAAGACCCCTCAGTACTGTGGCTTCTGGACGACATCATCGACAGCGCAGACGGTGTGCCTATCGGTAATTATATTTCCCAATATTTCGCAAACCTTTATTTGTCGGAACTCGACCACCTCGTGAAGGAGTTCGTGGGCGTGCGGTATTATTACCGTTATGCCGACGACATCGTGGTACTCTCAGACAGCAAAGAGTATTTAAGCGGCGTTTTAGTGTTCTTTAATGACTACTTAAACAATGACCGCCAGCTCACACTCAAGAGTAACTACCAAATCTTTCCCGTGGAAAGCCGTGGCATCGACTTCATCGGCTATGTCACCTACCACACGCACAGCCTCGCACGCAAGCGCAACAAGAAAGCGTTATGCAGAGAGGTGGCGCGTCTGAGGAAGCGCGGCATGACCAATGAGGACATACGTCTTAAAGTCGCTTCGCGGCTCGGCTTCATGGTGCATTGTGACAGTAAAAACTTAATCAATATTTTAGGCATGAAAAAATTTAGCGACATCAAACCAAAGCAGGGAAAGCTAACAGGTAGCAAGTACCACATCGACACAATCCTGAACCGTGAAATCCACCTTACGGGCTTCGACATATCCAAATCGAAGTACGACGGCGATATGCTCACCATCCAGTATGAAATATATGAGCAGCTGGAGGACGCATCGGGCAAAGTAGTGGACGACGACGGCAACCCCGTAATGGGGTGGGTGAAACACATCACCTTTACAGGCTCAAAGGCACTTATGCGCCAGTTTGAGGGTGTGGAACTTAGCGAACCCGTGGCTGCAAAGATTATCAAGCAACCCATCGGGAGCGACGGCAAGAGGTGCTTTTACAGCATCGTCGACCCCGACCAATAAAACAGAGTTATGCACACAGTTAGTTACATTGAAAGAAAGAATTTTGTAAAGTTCGACAACGAGCATTACCTGCTTTACCTCAACGAGGAACAGGCAGAAGTGAAGAACGAGGAGACAGGCGAGAGCGTGCAGGGCTTTGCCTATACTGGCAGCCATCCTGACGGCGGCACGCTGGTGGAAGCCAAGGACGTTACCGACGAGAACTGCCGCGCCAAGTTTGTGGCAGGGCTTATCGGTACAGAGTACGACATCGACAGCCAGATTGCCATCCTCGCCAACGGCAACGACACCGACCAGCACGCGGAAGAACTCAAAGCCTTTGAGGAGAACCGCCGCACGGTAAAGGCCATGATCGACGAGCTTTTAAGCCGTGAACTCTAAACCCTCACGCTTATGGCTCGGAGTATTTCGGACATCAAAAAGCAAATGACAACGGCATTCGCCAATGAGCGAGCCGTTGTCAATGCCTACAATCTGGACACGCGCAAGACGTTCGACCAGCAGTTCAGTGTGCTGAGCATTGAAAGCGTGCTTTTCTATGTCTTTGCCGTGGCGGTGTGGGCGGTGGAGGTGCTTTTTGACAAGCACGCCGCAGAAGTGGACGCACGCATCGAACAGCTCGAACCCCACACGCTGCGCTGGTATGTGAGCAAGGTAAAGGCTTTCATGTACGGTTACAGACTGGTGGAGAATACCGACCGCTATGACACCAGCGGAATGAGCGACACCGATATAAAAAAGGCGCAGGTCGTGAAGTATGCCGTGGCCACAGAGGATGAAACTGTGGTTTATATCAAAGTGGCAGGGCAGACAGAGGACGGCAAGCCGTGCCTGCTGAACAAAAGCCAGTTTGCGGCGTTAAAGTCCTATGTAAACACCATTAAGGATGCAGGGGTGAGCGTGCAGCTTCGCAATGAAGAGGCCGACCTTATACGCATTAACTTGGTTGTCTACTACGACCCAACGCTGATGAACGAGCGCGGCGAACTTTCAGATGGTTCAAGACCAGTGGACGAGGCTGTGCAGTCAGTCATTACTAATTTGCCTTTTAACGGTATTTTCAGAAACACCGACCTGCTGGAAGCTATCAAGGCGATACCTGCGGTCGTGGTAGTGGACATCGACAGCGCAAGCGGTGGAATACGGGCAAAGGCACGCAATGCCAATAGCTACACCTCCGTTGTAGGCTATAACCGACCTTATAGCGGTTATTATGAGATAGACGGCGGCACGGCCAATGTCACATATAAGGAATACAAAACAGTGGAATAATGTTTGAAATCGACTTAAAACGCTTTGTGTTGCAGCTTCTGCCTACGTTCTACCGACAGCCTCTCATCTTTGGGTTGCTTCGCGCTGCTCTCGTCGGGCTGCAAGCGGTTTACGACCAGTTTACGGAAGCACGCGCAGCGCATATCTACCGACTGACCCACAACGGGCAGGTGTGCTATTTGCGTGCCGTGCTCAATGATACTTTCAAGAGTTCCACGGGCGAGAAAATCGACATACGGACAATAGAGCGAGACGGCGAGTGGCTGTATGCCATAACGGAGGCAGGCGCACGCATCTCGCTGGCAACACCAGAAGACCGCTACAACGACAAAGGGGAGTACCAAGACGACCACACGGCCGTGCCCGTGCTCACCAATGAGGAAAAGCTGACAGCGCAGCAAAACAGTTTCCTTGTGGTTGTGCCATCAGACCTGCACGACACGGCACTTACTGAAATAGCGGCTTTGGTTGATAAATACAAACTTATTTCTAAACGGGCGATTTATATGCCTATAAGTTAAATGTAACGACTATGCAAAAAGCGAACTATACAAACACCTCCACCACTTCGGGCGGACAGGGCAAATATCCACTTTCCACGCAGACGCTGGACTTCATCCAGCAGCAGGTTATGATTTTGCAGCTGCTGGGATACATCGGTGGCAGTAAGTACATATTGCGCCAGCCTGACGGAACAAGCACGGGACTTGTCTTTATAGACGGCGAAGTCCTCACGCTGGCTGCAAAGCCCATACCGTCGGCCAATATCAGGTACATAAACGTAACAACCAAGAAAACGGACATTAAAGCAGACGGCGAGACCTACACCGAGGCGCGTGTCTATCGTACCGCCGCTCTCTCATCGACAGCCAGCGGTGAATCCTACGAGTACAGCAAGTTTACGGTATTGGAGACCAACCAGACGCTCGGCGAGAAAATCAAACAAGTGCCGCAGACGGTGCTCAACTATCTGGAGGACATACTGGCAGAGAAAATGCCATTACTGACCAAGGAGGGCGTGACGCAGGCACAACTCGACGCTTTGACCTCGCCCTGCGTAATGAGCTGCACCAAGTCTGTGAAGATAGGCGGTTGTGCCGACTATGGCGTGGAAGTACTGCCCACAGGTGTGGCAAAGAGCGTGCGGCAGACTGTTTACCTACCCGACGGCAGTAAATACACACGCCATTACAACGGCAGCGCATGGGTGGATGGCAAGGACTGGAAACTGGAGGGGCAGAACTTGAACCTCGAATGTAAGATTGTTTCAGGTACTGTGTATATTCGACATGGAAGACTACCAGAGGGCTGCAAAATCATCATGCTGCGCAAAAAACGACGCTCACGCTGGCGCAGTACAGGCGGAGGTAAGGCGTACACCAAGAACAGGGGCAAACGCATTAAGCGCGCACCAAAAAGGCAATACGTGCATTTTAAGGGCGTAGTGCTGAATACTTCAACTGCTGGCACATGGTATGTGCCGAAATGTACGGCTGTGGCAAATGCAAAAGCCGATGGAGACTGCCTCGGCAAGGAGCTTGGCGGACTGTGCCAACCATTTGTCGTGAAAAAGGCGGATGATGCAAATGGGAATGAGATATACCGCATGACAGGGGTACGTAACACAATTACGTCGGCGAAGAAAAGCGCACACACGCAAAACAGCGCATACACGCAGATAGGCATTCAGGTGGTCAGCTATAATGCTGACGGCTCGGTTGCAGTGGGTGGCAACATTCTAAAGCTCAAATATCACCTCCGCAGACTGAGGACGCGCATACAGCAGGGCGTTGATAAAAACAACAAGCCCGTATATATTTACAAATACAAGTATTATCGTGCGTTTTCCATAGAATAAGGCACAAAAAAAAGAGGTGCGCTCTTGCGTTCCTCTTTTAAGTCCCTGCGGTCGTAACTCAATGTATGCCGTGCGTAGAAATGTGGTGTTGTTCCAAAGTCTTTAAGTTGTTATCCAAATAATCGGGAGCTTTTCGCTGCCAAACGGAGAATAACAAAATGTGCAAAGGGACGGTATCAAAATTTTGTTCAGTTCCCCAAACCAGGGGAAGGCCTTCTTCATATCGGCTTAAAACCCTATGGGAGGGTTCTGCACGTCGCCGAAGCTAACAAACCTAACGCAAAGGTACGTTGAATATCAGACATTTCAAAACATTTCCAATAAAATTTGCTATTATGCTGAATGATTAAACGATTTTCAGGCTCACCTCTGCCTTTCAGAGGTTCAAAACGCTATTACGTGAAGCGTTTCCGTGAAGTTCTGACAAAAACTCAGGACATAGACACAGTGGTTGACCTTTTCGGCGGTTCTGGGTTACTTTCGCGTGTGGCGAAGGACAGTCTGCCAAATTGCCGCGTGATTTACAACGACTTTGACCACTACGACGAAAGACTTGCCAACGTAGGCAATACAAACGCACTGTTGCGCTCTATTGCACCGTTGCTTACAGATGTGCCAGACAACAAAAAAGTCCCCACAGAGACGAGAAAAACAATACTGGAGCTGTGCGCGGAAGCAGAGAAGAACCATCCTGTTGATTATATCACGCTTTCAGGCTCTCTCTTGTTTTCGGGAAACTGGGCGCAAAGCTACGAGGAGCTGAGCAAACAGACCATGTATAACAGAATGGTTTCAAAGGACTACGACGTTACAAATTACCTTGATGGACTGGAAGTGACACACTGCGATTACCGCGAGCTTTTCAATGCTCACAAAACAAACAAAAAAGTTCTGTTCTTACTTGACCCTCCATACTTACAGACAGAACACAGCGCATACAAAGCCGACACATATTGGAAGCTAAAAGACTATTTGGACGTTCTCACGCTACTGAACGGCACAAAATACGTTTTGTTCACGTCAGGTAAAAGCCAGATAATAGAGCTTTGCGACTGGATAAATCAGAGCTTTGGAGGTGAACTGCTGAAAGGTGCGCAAAAATATGAACAAAACAGTCGCATAAACGATTTTGCAGCCTATAAAGACATAATGCTTGTAAAGCTCTAAAACTTGTTTGCTCTCGCTTTCACAAGCAAGAACAAACACGATACGACTAAAAGCTGGAACGACAAAAGCTGCGAACTTTCGCCGTTCCAAAAAGGATGCAACATGATAAAGACGAAGCCACAAAAGAGGCTTGATTTACCTGTACAAAGGTACGAAAAATCCATGAAAAACAAGAATGTTTCGCCTATTATTTACATGGCAAAACAAATCTTTTTCACACTTACAACACGTTGAAAATAAAGGCTTTCAAACAGTGATTAAACACCATTCAAAAGCCTTTCAAATGCTGTTTGAATAATCAGTAAGCAAACCGCAAAAATGGCAGAAAATGCACATTTCGTTTTGAAAAATTGTACATTTCGTTTTCGCGATTATATGATCTCTTTCGCGAGTATGGTATACATATCGGACAAATTCTTACCATGAAGGAGAGTTTCGCCACACGGCGCGAATATCTTAACCAAAGGGCGTGCATGGAGGTGATGCTCGAAAATGGCGTGTTGCCCGTCGTCAATGAGAATGATACTGTCAGCGTTACCGAACTGATGTTTACCGATAATGATGAACTTTCGGGACTTATTGCCTCGATGATGGATGCCGACGAACTGATTATCCTTTCTAATGTCGACGGCATCTTCAATGGCAATCCCGAGGATAAGGCGACGGAGGTTATCAGAACTGTTCTGCCCGGAAAATCTCTCGATGAGTATATATCACAGGAGAAGAGCTCCATGGGGCGCGGCGGAATGACGAGCAAGTGCAGTATCGCGCGGCGTGTTGCTGACGAGGGGATTAAGGTCGTTATTGCCAACGGAAAGAGAGAGAATATCTTGTCGTTGCTTGACGAAAAACCGGATGCCACCGTGCATACCGAGTTTCTCCCCGGCTCTCAGCCTGCTGGGGCTATCAAGAAATGGATAGCCCATAGCCAGAGTTTTGCCAAGGGCTCTGTCTCTGTTAATGACGATGCCGCCAAGGCTCTTCGCAGTAGTCATGCCGTGAGCTTGCTCATGGTTGGAGTCACGGCTGTTTCGGGCGATTTCGAGGAGGGCGACCTCGTGTCTGTCGTTGATGCTGCGGGCAAGGAGATTGCTATCGGCAGATCGGCGTATGATGCTGATGATGCCCGTAAGGCTATTGGGAAGCATGGCGTCAGACCGATTGTTCATTATGATTATATGGTGGTTCTTTAATTTATTGATTGGATATGAATGAGATTTTCTGTAAGGCTAAAGAGGCAAGCAAATCCCTGGCTCTTGTTCCTGATGAAGAGCGTAGCCGCATATTATATAAGGTTGCCGATGCAATTGACTCTCAGAGGGAGAGGATCCTTCGTGCTAATTCGCTCGATTTGAAGAGGATGGATCGGGATAATCCGCTATACGACAGACTGATGCTTACTGATGAGCGGCTCGCCGGTATTGCCTCTGACATGCGCAACGTAGCGGCTCTGCCGTCGCCGCTCGGTATTGTTACAAAGGCTAAAACCTTGCCTAACGGGTTGAGGCTTCATCGCGTGAGCGTGCCGTTTGGCGTGATTGGAATGATTTTCGAGGCGCGGCCGAATGTGGCTTTTGATGTGTTCTCGCTCTGCTTGAAAAGCGGTAATGTATGTGTGCTTAAAGGCGGAAAGGATGCTGATGCCTCTAACCGCGAGGCCGTTGCCGTCATTCACGAGGTGTTGAAGAGTGAGGGAATTCCATCTGATGTCGTTTCGCTGCTGCCGTCTACTCATGAGGCTGTCGCCCAGCTACTCAATGCTGTAGGGTATGTTGATTTGTGCATTCCGAGGGGTGGCAGAAAGCTTATTGATTTCGTGCGCGACACGGCACGCGTACCGGTTATCGAGACCGGTGCCGGTGTGGTTAATGCTTATTTCGACAAGGATGGCAATGCTGATATGGGGGCGGCGATTGTTAATAATGCCAAGACTCGACGTGTCAGCGTATGCAATGCTCTCGACTGCTTGCTCGTTCATCGCAACCGGCTGACTGACCTAAATGTTATTTGTAAGCCGCTCAAAGATAAGAATGTAGTGTTGTATGCCGATAATGACGCCTTTGAAGCTCTGAAGGATTATTACCCTGAAAAGCTTCTTAAACATTCTGTGCCAGAGGATTACGGTACTGAATTTATGGACTATAAACTTGCCGTCAGAACGGTCGACAGTATCGATGACGCCATCCGCCATATCGACAAATTCGGATCCGGACACAGCGAGTGTATCATTACCGACAACGTCGATGCCGCTCGCAGATTCCAGGCGGAGATTGATGCTGCATGTGTATATTGGAACGCTCCTACAAGCTTTACCGACGGGGCGCAGTTCGGGCTCGGGGCTGAGATTGGCATCAGCACACAGAAACTCGGACCGCGAGGACCGATGGCGCTCGAGGAAATTACTACTTACAAATGGATCATTGAGGGTAGCGGACAGGTTCGCGCATAATAACAAAGTTCGGCAGCGTTTCTCAACGGTGCCGAACTTCTAAATTAATAGACATATTTATAAAAGGAACGTATAATCTTTTTTTGTTATAGAGAATCTTTTTGTAAACTTATGTTGCAAAGGTATACTTTTATTCTCATTCATCTATTACCATTTCTACTGATATAACTATCATTATTGCGGTTTAATGCATGCTCATGCTTTAAAATGTATTAAAAACTCTCATTTCTTTCTCTCATTATAATTCCCGAAGCAATATTTATTGGCAAATTGACTTTGTCGTATCGTTATTTTTCATACTTTTGCACAAACAAAAATTTAATGGAATAATGGAAATTTCTGAACTTTACAATATCTTCCGCAAACACCCCGTCGTGACTACCGATAGCCGCGACTGTCCGGAAGGTTCGATATTCTTTGCTCTTAAAGGAGCATCGTTTAATGGCAACGCTTTCGCCGCAAAAGCTCTGGAACAAGGCTGCGCCTTCGCCGTGGTCGACGAGAAGGAATATGCACCGGAAGGCGACTCGCGCTTTATCCTTACCGACAACTGTCTGCATACGCTGCAGATGCTCGCTAATTATCATCGTAGACAGCTTGGAACAAAAATTATCGGCATCACCGGGACGAATGGGAAAACTACCACTAAGGAACTGGTAGCTACCGTGTTGCAGAAAAAATACAACGTACTTTATACACAGGGGAATTTTAATAATGACATCGGTGTGCCGAAAACTCTGTTGCGCCTGAAACCTGAACATCAGATTGCCGTCATCGAGATGGGAGCGAGCCATCCGGGCGACATAAAGACGCTGGTCGATATCGTGGAACCTGATTGCGGCATTATCACTAATGTGGGGAAGGCACACCTGCAGGGATTCGGGTCTTTCGAGGGTGTCATAAAAACTAAAGGCGAACTGTATGATTTCCTGAGAAGCAACGGTGGCTTCGTATTTATACACAACGACAACAAGTATCTGAAAAACATATCCGCCGGACTCGAACTCGTAAAATACGGTTCCGACCACGACGACAAGTCGCTCCTCGTTAGCGGTGAGGTAATAGAGTGTGCACCGTTCCTCAAGTTCCGCTGGAGCGTAAAGGGTGGAGACTGGCATGAAGTGCAGACACATCTTATCGGTAGCTATAATGTATACAACATGCTCGCTGCAGCATGTATAGGCACATATTTTGAAGTTGCCGAAAGCGAGGTGAGCGACGCCTTGCGCGATTATGTACCTACTAACAACCGCTCGCAGCTTGAAACAACTGCCTCTAACAAACTTATCGTTGATACATACAATGCCAACCCTACCAGTATGAAGGCAGCACTGGAAAATTTCCGTGATATGGCAGTATCTCCAAAGATGGCTATCCTTGGAGACATGCGAGAACTTGGAAGTGTCAGCGGTGAAGAGCATCAGAAGGTTGTCGATTTCTTGAAAGAGAATAATATCGACAATGTATGGCTCGTAGGAGAAGAGTTCGGAAAAACAGATTGCAACTTCAGAAAATTCCCTGATGTCGATGCTGTGAAAGCCGAAATTGCTGTTCATAAGCCTGAAGGATACTATATACTCATTAAGGGAAGCAATGGAATAAAACTCTTCCAACTCCCCGAATTGTTATAAATATCTTGGATAGAACAAGTCTTTATACCTGTTCTTTCCATATTTTTATCGCCAGCCTTGAAGTGGAAAAATATTAAAATTCATTTCTTTTTCACTTCAAGGCCTTTTTCAAGTATTAACAACGGCGTCAGAGTTTCTATCAAACGCTCCCGCTGTTTGGCCCAAACGCTTCCGTTGTTTAGCCCAAACGCTCCCGCTGTTTGGCCCAAACGCTCCTGGTGTTTAGCCCAAACGTCATATTAGTCCCATTCGTCCTAT
>ERZ808270.77-NODE-77-length-64216-cov-6.995792_pt1 | contig 64216 bp, 44 predicted proteins | sample MGYA00521082_ERZ808270 | MGnify/ENA primary metagenome ERZ808270 (study PRJEB31516, sample SAMN03275594) | gut metagenome | biome: mammalia-associated habitat; material: feces | host: Papio cynocephalus | place: Kenya | collected 2012-07-27 ... | reverse complement strand
GCGCCTCCTCTCCCAGTTATTGTTGCGGCTTCTCGGTCGGAGGCGTGGGCGCCTCCTCTCCCAGTTATTGCTGCGGCTTCTCGGTCGGAGGTGTGGGTGCCTCCTCTCCCAGTTATTGTTGCGGCTTCTTGATTGGTTAATGCGTCGTTGATTTTCTGAAGCAGAATGTCGGGGTGAACGGGTTTGGCGATATAGTCGGCAGCCCCAGACTTCATGGCAAGCACAGCGTTTTGTACTTCGGCATAGTTGGTCATGACGATGAACGGCTCATAGAGGTCGTGCTCACGCATCCATGCAAGCAGACGCAGTCCGTCGTGGTCGGGCAAACGCAGGTCTGACAGCACGAGATCCACTCCATTGTCCATCAGACGTTTTACGGCAGCACCGACAGACGTAGCCTTGTCCACTTCAAATCCCTTCTTGCGCAACCATGTCTGTAGCATGGTGCCGAAGGCGATGTCATCCTCTACAATTAATAAATGTCGCTTCATTTTATCCAATATAACTATTGTCGTAATCTAATGCAAAGTTAGCTATTTATTCTGAATCGTCCATAAGGTTGTACACCATATTTAATGTGTCCTTCAGTCGTTTAGCCAATGCTACTCTTTCCTGTGCCGCCGTTTCTGCTATATGTTCAGGCGTGATGGCTGCGAGCCATTCGTTTTTGCCGGGTTGCAGCATTTCGAGCAGTGGCATGGCTTTGTGTGCAGCACGAGTGACGCGCTCCGTGTCGTTGGTGTCGTCAAGCAATTCCATGTATTCGGCTATGGAGCGGTGGAGATCTTCGAGAATCTGCCGTTCGGCGTCAGGGTCGCCGTCGGCAAATTGCAGTACGTTGTTGATTAATCCATGGCGGAGTTCTTCGTTACGTGGGGTGCAATAATGTACGGCGTCTGTAGAATTGTGGGCGAGATGTAGCTGTTCACAGTTGCGTGTGAGCTGACAGATGGTGGCGGCAAGCGTCTCGACGTTGAAAGGCTTGAACAGGCAGGCGTCGAATCCCTCCTTTCGCAATTCCGGCATAATGCTTGGTTCATGAGCAGTCATGGCGATGAACTTCGGTACTTGCTGTCCCGTCCGAATGTCTGAACGCATACGGCGCATTATCTCATTTCCATTCATTTCCGGCATCTCGATGTCGGTGAACACGAGAAGCGGAGCCGTTGTCTTCGCGAGCGTGACGGCTTCAGTGGCGTTATTTGTGGTTGTGACGCTGAACGTCATGCCGTTGATTTTTCCGAGCATCTCCTTGAGGAGCTGGAGCTGCAGGCGGTCGTCGTCGACAATGAGCACCGACAGGCGGCAGGATGGTACATTGTCAATTATTTGTTTTGCATCGTTGTTAATTACATTAGCTACTTCATTAGCGTTAACCGCTTCAATCGGAATAATCACAGTGAACTTCGACCCGCGTCCCTTTTTCGATACCAAGCGGATTGTTCCGCCAAGCAGTTGCACAATCTCGCGCGTTATAGAGAGTCCGAGTCCAACGCCTTCCTTGCCGCTTGCGTTGGCAAGACGTGCGAAGGCATTGAACACTTTACTTTGCTCCTCGTCCGTCATTCCGCAGCCAGTGTCGGCGACACTCAGCAGCAGACGGTTGCCGCTTGTCGTTACGGCAACGGTAATCTCTCCACGGTCAGTGTATTTAATGGCATTGCTTATGAGGTTTATGGCAATCTGCTTTATGCGGAAGGCGTCCGACTTGCAAAGCATAGTCGGTTCCACGCGAATGTCGGTTTTCAAACTAAGCTGCTTGGCAAGGGCTTGCGGCTGCATCTGCGCCACGCAGTCGGCTACAAGAGTAGAGGGAAAGAAGCTCACCATGTGAGCCTCCGCCTTTCCGTTCTCCAGCTGATGATAGTCGAGAAGAGCCGAAACGAGTTGCAGCAAGTGGCGTGCTGACCCGGAGATGTTGTCAAGATAACCTTTGGCTCTTGTGCCGTCAACATATTCGCCGAGCAAGTCAATAAATCCGGCAATCGACGCCACAGGAGCCTTAATGTCGTGAGTGATGGTGAGCAAAAGACGCTCGCGTTGCTGCATGATGCGTTCCGTCTCAGCCTTGGCCTCAACGATACGTTCGTGGTCGCGCCGCTCGCGCCGAATGTCGCGCAAGATATACGCCACAAGGATGGCAGCCGAGAGAATGGCGAGAATGGCAAGTGTGACGATTCTCATTATCATTTCCTGGCGCGACTGTATGGCATTTTTAACGGCTCGTTGCATGTCGTGTTGCTCGTCGTTCTGTATGTCTTCGAGCAACTGTCCCGTGCGTTTCGCAAGTAGAAGGCTGACGCGCTGTAGTCGGCTGTTGCGGTCGGCGAGGATGTTGTGCTGCCTGTTTGTGGCTCGTTGCTCATCCTGCCGTATTTCAGAAAGAGCGTCGGCAACAGAGTCGGCAATGTTAAGCCGATGGCTTGAGGCGGCATTGGGGAGGTGATCGATGCGCGTGGTGCTTATCGTGTCGGCATGTTGGCGGCGGAACAAATCGCCAAGACGGCGGAAGAATCCGCGTCGGCTCTTCACGATTTCGTAGACAGTTTCGTGCTGCTCTCGTTTGTCTTCTGTGCGTGTATGTATCACGACAGAATCGCGTCCGCTCTGCAGAGCCTTCACCTTATTGTTGTAGTACATGTCACGCCGGTCCTTACCCAACTCTTTCATGACGAGCAGCGTGTTTTCGCGCTTGGCATTGAGAAGCATCGAGAGCGAGTCGAGTCGCTGACGTTTCAGCGAGTCATCGAGCAATGGGCGCAGGCGCTTGAGCTTGTCGGCTGAGAGATAGAGGGCATTGTCGAAACGCGACCATTCCTTCGTGTCGCCAAGCAATATGGAGCGTTCGGCATTGGCAGTCTCAAACATAGAGCATACGAGCGAATCCACCACGTTGCGGCGTGCCAGGAGTTGCTCGGATGCTCTGTTGACGGCCGTGAGCGACCGCGTGTTGTCGTATGTCATCCATGTGGCGGCAATCAGCACCGTGATAAGCACTGCATAACCGACGATTATTTTTATTCGTGTACTGAACATATCCCTGTCTTTTTTCTTTCGTATATAATATAACGAGGATTTTAGAAAAAAATTGCAGTCACAAAAAATCCCTGAAAGAACATTGCTGTTCTTCCAGGGATTTTCTCATGATAAAAGAATTATTTCAGGAATCCAATTCTTTTGAATCTTATGCAACGTTTGATGAGTCTGTCGTTGCTGTCTCCACGCCGGTTGTGTCTGAGAACACCTGCATGGCTGTCTCTGCAGAGCTGTCGGCAGGAGTTGCCTGCTCTGTTGGAGCCACAGTGTCGGTGGTGGTGGTGTCGACGGGGAGGCTACCGTTGACGTTAGGCTGAGAGCCATTGGCGAATACGTTGCTTACTGAAACCATTACTACCATTGCGATTGCTGCGAAAAATAACTTCTTCATATGCTTTGAATTTTTAAGTGTGAATATTTATTTGTTTACACCTAATAAATTGCCAAATACGTGCCAAAAAATATCGTACTGGTTGTAAGTTGTTGATAATCAGCAAGTGATAAGCACTGATGAAGATTGCGGTATGAATGGAATAGTGTGGAAAATTGTGGAGTAAGTGTGGAATATTTCCACATATCCATACTCACTCCATCAAATCTTATACGTCCTTACCATGGACGTCCGCCACCACTGCCGTTGCCCGTAAGCGTGGCAGTAACGGTGGCAGATGACGTGCCGCTCGTCATTGTGTAGCTGCTGCCAGATGTGAGACCTGGACACGTGATGAGTACCGAACTGCCTGATCCTCCCATGCCGCCAGGTCCTCCACCGCCAGGTCCTGCCAAGGCAGGAGCGCCCCATCCTCCGGGTCTGCCTCCCTGTCCGCCGCCAGATGTAGTGTAGTTGCTCGGCACGGTGAACGAGGCGAGTGTCGTGTTGCCGCTCTTCAGGGTTATCTCCGTGTCGGCAGAGACGGTCATCGAGCTGCTGACGTAGGGCTGCGTAGATTCAGACGTGTTTGGCACGGAATTGCCGCCACCAACGGCGAGCAGTGTTCCGCCCGTGAAAATAACGGAGTAGCCCTCTTCCTCGTTGGCATCGATGCCACACTCCGGCGAAGATGTGCCGAACGCCATGATGGTGCCGCCTTGAATGTAGAGGTTGCCGTTGGAGTCAAGACCGTCGTTGCCCGAAGCCACGACGGTGATTGTTCCGCCCTTGATGTACATGTGGCTTGAGGAGTTAAACGCATCGTCGGCTGTGTTGGCAGTTATTGTGCCGTCGTTAACAGTCAACACGGCCTTGCTCTCTATGCCCTCACCGCCGTTGCCCGTGACTGATACATTTATAGTGCCACCGTTAATCGTCACGTTGCCGTCGGCTTTCACGCCCTTTGGCGACGATTTCTGGTCGCTTGTCAGTTGGTCGGTGTCGCCCGTGTAGTCGTTGTATTCCGTGCCGTTGACGTAGGCGTACATGCCGCCCGTGGTAGAGATGGTCAGCGAGCCGTCGTTCATGATGAACTCGCTGTCGCAGTTGATGCCCTTGCCGCCACTGCCCGACGACGTGAGGTTGAGCGTTCCACCGTCTATCTCCACCTTTCCATCGGCACTCACGCACGATGCCGCTTTGGTCTTCGCCGCATCTGCGTCCCATTTGCCGCCACCTGAAGTGGAAGCCGTGATGTCGCCGCCGCTGATGATGATGTCGCCGTCGGCCTTGAGACACTTGGTGGCAATGGCGGTAGTGGATAGGTTGAGCGAACCGCCTGAGATAGTGATGGAGCCAGTGTCCTCAGCTTCGCGGTCGGCATCGTCCTTAAAGGAAACCTGCACGGCGTCATCGCCAACGCCTGCGATGTTCAATGCTCCGCTCTCCATAAACAGATACTGCGAGCAGTTCAATCCGTCCTTAACGGCAGAGAGCACATTGATGGTAGCGTTTTTTATCTCCACGTATTCCTTGGCATATATTCCGTGGGCTGTATTGGCATAGACGTTCAGTTCGCCCTTGCCCTTCAGTTCGAGATGTCCTTTGCAGACGATGCACCCCTTCTGCGATCCGTCGGCAGCGTCGGTGAGAGTGTTCACAGTACCTTTCTTTATGCTGAGACTGATGCGCTTGCCGTCTTGAATGTCGAGAGCCGCGCCGGAGGGGTTGGTGAGCGAGAGTCCCTGCAGTTCGAGCGACGCCTTGTAGCTTCCGTCGAGATTGAACGAGCCGTTGGAAGAAGAGCCTGCCAGCGTGTAGGTAATTTCGCCGCACGTGTCGTCGCCCACAGCCGAACTTTGGATGATGCTGACGTGGGCATCGCTAACCGTTGCCTCCACATATTGCGCAACGTTGCCCGCTACTACCACATTGGCGGCAGTGCCGTTGTAGGAGACGGCGACTGTGCCATCCTCCACTTCCGAGTTGTCGATGTACATACGCGTGATGTCTGTCGTCTTGACAGTCTTGCCCATAAATGTAATCTGCGGACCGGCTGCGTAGGTAATGTCGCCAACTTCCGAGGCTGGCAGGGCATACGTGACGTTGCCTACAACGACGTTGAGAGTCTGGGCTTCGGCGGCGAAGGCTATCGCGCAAGCAGCCGCCATAGTCATTATAGTGCGTTTCATTTTACTGCAATTTTAGAGGTTTTACCATTTGTCTTTACGATATACACTCCAGCCTCGACATTGTTTTCAATGTCGCCCTTGCTGCTGAATGTGCCAAGGTATGAGCCGGAGACACTGTAGAGCTGCAGGTCTTTGCTGCCGGCGTTGATGTCGTTGATGCCAGTTGCCGTGCCAGATGAGAAATACATTTTCTTTAAGTCGGCAACATTCATTGCATGGCTCTCCTCCCCGTTGCTTACCGTCAGTTTGCCACCATCCTCGGTGAATGTCATCTGCAGCGACTCCACACCCACGGACAACACCGTGCCGTCTGCAGACAGGAAAGAGAGATGTGAATAGGTGTCGGCGTTGGCAACTGCTGTGAGCAGCAATGCCGACGAAGCTAAAAATAATCTTCTCATAATTCAATCCTTTCTTGTTTGTAATAATATTTAAGGGAAACACTCTTAAATATGTAAATTTAAAATATTAGTGTTGTTTTACTCTTTCAATTTGTTGCAAAATAATACATTATAATTCTTATGCACAAAAATATTCAACCAACATTATGGTTTTATCAATGAAAGGAGCGTAGAAGGGAAATCAGATGGAGAAATCGGATGGAGAAAAACGGATGGAGGAATCGGCCGGCATGACAGACGTGGCAAAAAAAAGGAGGGTGTGTCAAAATGTACGAGTTTTGACACACCCTATTAAGAAAAGATGTAGTTATGGCTTTACAGTCTTGAATGTGTTCTTGCCCTGCTTTACGATGAAAATGCCGTTGGCAGTGTTGGAGTTTTCCATTCTGCGTCCGTTGAGGTCGTAGACGGAGTAGGGGCGTGAGGGGTCGAACGTGGCAGAAGTTGCCGACGGAGAGACGACGGAGTCGGTAGTGCCCTTGACGCCAGTCACGGCGATGTCGGCAATCTCCCATGTCGGGCATGTGCTGTCGGTGTTGGTGTAGTGGAAGGCAATTGTCGCCTTCTTGCCTGCGAACGCGCTGAGGTCGATGTCGCCGGAGTCAACGAATTTCCAGTCCTTCTCGCTTGCCCATGTGAAGCCGTCGAGCTTCGTTGTTGTGCCTTCGCAACGCACCTCCACGCTGAGCAGGCTTGCCGGGTTGTTGTTGGTGTAGCGTTGCACGTGGCTGAACGACATCTTCACTTCCTTGTAGTTGGAGAAATCAAACTCCGGCAGCACAAGGAAGCCTTCGGCACGATGGCGCGTTCCGTCGGAAGAAATGTATCCAGAGCCCGCCCATCCGTAGTATTTCGTGCGTACCCAGACATTCACGTCGTCGGTTGGGCGCTGTATGGCCTCCACGGTGCATCCGCCATCAGATGTGCGGTAGTTGGCGGTGTAGATGGTTTGCCATTCTTCGCCCGGATTTGGTTGGTCGGGATCAGGGTCGGGAGTAGGATCAACGGTGCCGCCGTTTTCTTTGTAGTGCTGAGAGCAAAGTGTCTTGGCAGGGTCGAATTCATAGTCGACGCTGTCGCCCCATACGTATTCCATGAGGTTGGGAAAGTCTACATAGGGGTTGCGGTTGCCCTGAATGTTGCTCACCTTATTGTTGCGTGTCACCTCAAGCGCGTTCACTTGGTCTTGACGTGCCCATTCGAGGAAGAGCGTGTATGCCCATTCCTTAAGTGTGGGATAGTCGTTCTTTTGCAGAATATTCAGTCCTTCGCCAGTCCATGAAAGGTTTTTGTAGCATGTTGCCATGTACATGTAGCCGCGTGCGAAGTCGCCCTTCCACTCGTCGGCTGGCTCCCAATAGTTTTTGCCGTCGCTGCCCTTGCCGACTTTAGTGGCGCCATTGTCGGTTTTGGGAGTCACAACCTTTCCCATGGGATAGTTGCTCTTTGCGGAATTGATGTTATGTTCGCATGGCATGAGGTTGTAGAGGTCGCAGTAGGCCTGGTTTTTCTGTCCTCCCCACCAACTCTTTGCAAAGGAGTGCTCGATGTTCATGCCTGAGCCTGTGGCTCCCTGCGACGTGCTCTGTTGCCATGAGTCGCGTGGCGAGTAGCGGTCGATGAATTTGCCGTCGTCGGTGCGGTCGGTCTCCCAGAATCCCCACCACGTCTTGCCTTTGCCGGAGCCGTAGTCGAGGGTGTTGGCATCCTTGATTACGTCGTAGATGGCGGTCTTCAGTTCAGCGCCCTTCTTTCCTTTCAGCGAGTCGTAGTAGCCATTGGGGATTTGGGCAGAAACAGCCGTGCTTGCCATGGCGGCGACGAATGTTGCCAACATGGTCTTAATTTTTAGTCTGATCATTGTCGTTTCCTTGTATTACGTTGAAATTGGGTGACAAAGTTATCACTAAAAAATGAATTTATATATATAATGTGTAAAATATATGAGGTTAAAAAAGTTAAAAAGGATTCTTCATGAGAAGGTCAGAACGACGCTCAATGAGGAGCTGGTAAAAAAGGATATTAGTATTGACGATATTTGCATATTCCGCGCTTCAGTCAATTGCCCCAGTTTGCCGAGCAAGGTAAAGACGGAATTCTCTATGGCTGTTAAAGACAGCGTTACGCTGCCAGAAAAGTTTGACATCTATCAGGGCGATATTATGACGTTCACAGGCAACAACAACCTTATACGTCAGCTGGCAGCATCCAAAAATCAGGAGGCGTAAAGTCGGCAAGGATTAATGATTTCATCAGAATTTATACTGATTTGTACAGCCGCACCTACACTTTGTTCAACGACACGAACAACAAGATTGTTGACATCGCGTATGTAAAGAACTCAACAGTAGCACCCTCTTCTATATGCTCTATTATCGTATATTTGAGCATTGGCAAATATTGTACATGGAGTAAAAAAGTGTTACAAAAGTTTTTTGTGTTTTAGAGTGTCGGGTAGCAGGATAAATGCTGTTTGTTGCTCTTTGTGGCATTGTTTTTATGATAGAATCGAGCATAAACGACCCTTTTTCCACGTTTTCCTCCTTCCAAAAAGCTTCTTCTCGCCAGCAAAAGTGGCGCTTCTCCATTGCTGAAGTGGCGCTTTATTCTCTCTAAAGCGCCTCTTTGTATAGCTTTTTACATTGCACACAAAAGCGTAAATGCTGACAAACATTTGGCACACAGCGCCTTTCGCCTGCACATTCAAAACTGCTAAAAAATCGCCCAGCGGCTGTACAGTCCATTCAGAAGGCAGTTTTGCGCAACGAGAGACGCAAATATCCGACAAGAATCAGTCGCCTCTATTTCGTAATCTCGCCGCAAATGTTGCGGTTCATAATGTTGCGTATGGCGTGGGAATCGTTGTGATGTGCCTGAAGGAACATAAGCTTCGTCACGGCGCTCTCCACCGTGCTGTCGTAGCCGCTCACAACGCCCGCGTCCTGAAGCTGGTAGCCCGTGTCGTAGCGCCCCATCTTTACAAATCCCGAGACACATTGGCTGATGTTCACCACCGTCACGCCGCGTTTTGTAGCGTCCTTCAGCAGGCGCATGAGCCATGGCTTCTGCGGAGCGTTGCCACTGCCGAAGGAGCGCATTACGATGCCACGCAGTTCAGGAGCCTCAAGTACGTGGCGCACGATGTTCTCCTGTATGCCGGGAAAGAGCGAGAAGACTACAACGTTGGGGTCCATTGCCGTGTGCGGAATCATTGGACGCGAGAAGTCGGGCTTCAGGATATAGTGGGGATTGAACTGGAATTCCACTCCAGCCTCACACAGATGGGGGTAGTTGAAGGAGTTGAAGGCGTTGAAGCCGTCGGCGTTCTCCTTCGTGCTGCGGTTGCCGCGCAGAAGGCGCCCGCTGAAGTATATGCACACCTCGGGCACGATGGCGTGGCCCTCATCATTGTAGGCAGAAGCAATCTCAATGCTCGTAAGGAGATTTTCCTTGCCGTCGGTGCGTAGTTGCCCAATGGGGAGCTGTGAGCCTGTCAGCACGACGGGCTTCGTGAGATTCTCGAGCATGAAGGATAGTGCGCTCGCCGTGTAGGCCATGGTGTCGGTGCCGTGAAGAATTACGAATCCGTCGTAGCCGTCATAGTTGTCGGCGATGATGCGCACGAGTTGTGCCCATCTGCGCAGCGTCATGTCGGACGAGTCGATGGGAGGCGTGAACTGATAAGTGTCGACGTCAGTCTGGAGATAGGCGAATTCCGGGAGATTGGAAATGAGGTGGTCGAAATTGAGCGGTTCGAGCGCTCCCGTGACGGGATTGCATCCCATACCTATCGTTCCGCCAGTGTAAATCAACAGCACTTTGTTGAGTCGCGAGTCTGCTTGTTCGTAATTCTTCATTTCTATAAAACAGTTGGAATATGTTGCAAAATTAATATAAAATAATGACAATACACAGGCTTACGTTGGGTTTTTGACTATTTAAAAACGCGAAATTACAGAATTTCATTATTGTGCCTCTTAAAATATCAAATTCAAAGTAAGCAACTACTATTTGTAAAGCGTAAACTACGATTTATTACTTGTCTTCGCCTCGAAATCTTTCTTTTTGTAAGAATGTCATACTTTCTTATAAGGTGCATCGGAGACAATGTTGTATGTGTGGAAAATAATTAGTCGAAAAACTTTGCCAATGTCAGAAATAAGTAGTATTTTTGCACAAAAATATACATACAGGTAACAATATACGTTGCAAATCCATTATGAAGAAAAATTTCCTCCCCCTTCTTCCGATAGTAATGTTGACAGTCGCATTGCTGTTAGGCAGTTGCTCATCAGTGAAGAAAGTTGCTTATTTTCAGAATATCGACACTCTAAGTCTCGCGTCGTCGAAAGGACTCTATGATGCCCGCATCATGCCGAAGGACCTTCTTACCATAACCGTCGTGACGTCCGACCCCGATGCGGCAAAGCCTTTCAACCTTTCCGTACAGTCAACGTTAGGCGCTGACGGTAAAATAGGTGGCAGTTCAGGCTCGCTTCTCCAGTATCTTGTCGACAACAACGGCGAGATTGACTATCCCGTTGTAGGCAAGCTGAAGGTGGAGGGTCTTACGAAGACAGAATGTGAGAACCTTATCAGCGAGAAGATAAAGCCTTATCTCGCAAACGAGGAGCATCCGGTTGTGACGGTGAGAATGTCGAGCTATCGTGTGACGGTGGCAGGCGAGGTGGCAAAACCGTCGGTGGTGCCCGTGACGACAGAGAAAATGAGCATTATGGAGGCTATCGCGCAGGCAGGCGACCTTACGGTCTACGGCAAACGCGACAACGTGCTCCTCATCCGTGAGGACGCCAACGGACAGAAGGAGGCCCATCGCCTCAATCTGAACGATGCCAGTCTCATTAACTCCCCCTACTACTACGTTCAGCAAAACGACTATATATACGTGGAGCCGAACAAGGCGAAGGCAAGTAGCTCTGCTATTGGCCAGTCCACGACGTTGTGGATCTCGCTCGTAGGCATTATGACCTCCGTGGCGTCGCTGTTGGTTAACATTTTGAGAAATTGATGTTTATATATGTATAAGCGTTGAGCCATGGGCTTGACGCTTAATTTTTATATGAATGAAAGCAAGCCCCGAAAGGGCGATTGCGATAATCTTCAATGAAGGCAAACATAACTTGTTTAAAAGGATAATACACCGTGGAACCATTAAAGCATGAGTGCGGCGTGGCGATGATAAGATTGCTCAAGCCGCTGGAATACTATCAGGAAAAGTACGGCACGTGGATGTTCGGACTCAACAAGCTCTATCTGATGATGGAGAAACAACACAACCGTGGACAGGAAGGCGCAGGCATGGCATGCGTGAAGCTCAACGGACAGCCGGGTACGGAATACATGTTCCGTGAGCGTGCCGAGGGCAAGGACGCCATCACGGAGATCTTCGGCCGCGTCCACAAGGAATACGCGCGTCTGTCGTCGGAACTGCTTGCCGACGCCGACTTCGCCAAGGATCATCTGCCTTTCGCGGGTGAGCTCTACATGGGACACCTTCGCTATTCCACGACCGGAAAGAAGGGACTCTCCTATGTACATCCTTTCCTGCGCCGCAACAACTGGCAGGCGAAAAACCTCTGCATCTGTGGCAACTTCAACATGACCAATATTGACGAGATATTCCAGCAGATGCTCTCGCGCGGAATGTTTCCACGCATCTACAGCGACGGCTACACGTTGCTCGAACTGATGGGACACCGCCTCGACCGCGAGGCAGAGCGCAACTTTATCGACGCTCAGAAGCAAGGACTCAAGGGCATGGACATCACCCATTATATTGATGACCATATGGACATGGCAAACGTACTGCGCACGTCGATGCCCAACTTCGACGGCGGCTACGTCATGTGCGGACTGACGGGAAGCGGCGAAATGTTTTCCATGCGCGATCCTTGGGGCATCCGCCCCGCGTTCTACTACAAGAACGATGAGTTCGTGGCTGTAGCTTCCGAGCGCCCCGTGCTGCAGACAACCTTCGACCTTGAGTGTGAGGACATTCAGGAATTGCAGCCGGGCATGGCGTTGCTCGTCGGTCGCAGTGGGGAGGTGCGCATGGAGCGTATCCTCGACCGGCGCGGCGATTCTGCCTGCTCCTTCGAGCGCATCTATTTCAGTCGTGGCTCCGACCGCGACATCTACCGCGAACGCAAGCGCCTCGGTGAGCTGCTGCGCGAACCCGTGCTGAAGGCTATAGACGGCGACGTCGACCACACGGTGTTTTCGTTTATACCGAATACGGCGGAGGTGGCGTACTACGGTCTGCTCTCCGGCTTTAAGAAATATTCAAACGAGCTGAAGGTGAAGAAAATACAACAGCTCGACCACAAGCCTTCCGATGAGGAGCTACACGCAATCCTCGACACCTATGTGCGTTCGGAGAAGGTGGCAATAAAGGACATAAAGCTCCGTACATTCATCACGGAGGGCAACTCGCGCAACGACCTTGCGTCGCACGTCTACGACATTACTTACGGTTGCATCGAGCCTTACGTTGACAATCTCGTCGTCATCGACGATTCCATTGTGCGCGGCACTACGCTGAAGGAGAGCATCCTGCGCATCCTCGACCGTCTCCATCCGAAGAAGATTGTCATCGTGTCGTCTGCACCGCAGATACGCTTCCCCGACTACTATGGCATAGACATGCCCCGTCTGGAGGAGTTCTGCGTGTTCCGTGCCGTTATGGAACTGATAAAGGAGCGTAGAATGCAGGATTTGCTGAAGCGTGTCTATGAGTCGTGCAAGCTTGAGCTGCTGAAGCCGAAGGAAATGATGCGCAACTGCGTGCGCGATATCTACAAGCCGTTCTCCGTGGATGAAATCAACACTAAGATTGTGGAAATGCTTCGTCCGGAGGGCGTGGAGACACCGATAGAAATCGTCTACCAGTCGATTGACGGACTTCATGAGGCAATACCCAACCACAAGGGCGACTGGTACTTCACGGGTAAATATCCGACGCCCGGTGGTACTAAACTCTGCAACCAGGCATTCATCAACTATATGGAGAAGCTGATGTAAGGGGGAATCGGGGAAACTTGTATATAACGCGGCTGTAGGAGGTCGGGCGATTCGCTCTACCTTAAAACACTAAGCTCACGCCCCCCCGACAAACGAAAATATGAGCCAGTCGGAGGCGAGGCGCCTCCTTACGCAGTTACGAAAGCGCCCTGAAAGGGTAAAAGTATTAAGACACAATGTTAGGCTTTTGCACTTTCAGGGCGTCCTTGCGCGATTATGTGGCGGCTGCGCTGCCTGTTGTGGAGCCCGGAAACCTCTGCAATGGAAGGAAGAAAAACAATAAGAATATAAAATCGAGAAGATATAACACAGTATGAGAAATGTAACTTTAGTATTGGAAGACGGAACCAAGTTCCATGGTAAGTCGTTCGGCTATGAGGCACCTGTAGCAGGAGAGGTCGTTTTCAACACGGCGATGATGGGTTATCCAGAGTCGCTCACCGACCCCTCTTACGCCGGACAGCTCATGACGCTGACCTATCCGCTTGTAGGAAACTATGGTGTGCCGCCGTTCACCTTTGAGGAGAACGGTTTGCCAACGTTCATGGAGAGTGACAAAATCTACGCTTCTGCCATTATCGTGGCTGACTACAGCGAGCAGTATAGCCATTGGAATGCCGTGGAGAGCCTTGCTTCTTGGCTCAAACGCGAGAAAGTGCCAGGCATTACGGGCATTGACACGCGTGAGTTGACAAAAGTGCTGCGCGAGCATGGCGTGATGATGGGCAAGATTCTCTTCGACGATGAGCCCGACAACATCCCGACCGCTGAATATGCTGGAGTTAATTTTGTCGACAAGGTGAGCTGCAAGGAGATTATACGCTACAACGAGGGTGCCGACAAGAAGGTGGTGCTCGTCGACTGCGGCGTGAAGGCCAACATCATCCGCTGTCTTATCAAGCGCGGATGCGAGGTTATACGTGTGCCTTGGAACTACGACTACACCGACATGGAGTTCGACGGTCTGTTCCTTGCCAATGGTCCTGGCGACCCCGACATGTGCGAGGATGCCGTGAAGATCATTCAGAAGCAGATGAGCCGCTCCGACAAGCCAATCTGTGGTATCTGCATGGGCAACCAGTTGCTCGCAAAGGCTGCCGGAGCTACTATTTACAAGCTGAAGTACGGCCACCGCTCACACAACCAGCCAGTGCGCATGGTGGGCACCGACAAGTGTTTCGTAACGTCGCAGAACCACGGCTATGCCGTAGACGCCAAGACGCTCGGCAAGGACTGGGAGGAACTTTTCGTCAACATGAACGACGGCTCTAACGAGGGTATTCGCCACAAGTCGAAGCCTTGGTTCTCAAGTCAGTTCCACCCGGAGGCTTGCTCTGGTCCGGTCGACACGGAGTTTATGTTCGACAAGTTTGTGGAAGCGCTGAAGAAGTAAAGTTATTTAGAATTTAAAGAATGTTCAGAGGTTGAAGAAGTTATAGCCAAATGCTTTTGTAGGATTGAGAAACTTTTCAAACTAAAGTCACTTTTTACAGTTTGAATGTCAACCTGCAAAACTATTGGTTTTAACTTCTGAGCGAAGCGATAACTTCTTTAACTTCTTAACTTCTCAAAAAAAAGAATAAATGAAAGACGAAAATATAAAGAAAGTATTGTTGCTCGGTTCGGGTGCCTTGAAGATTGGCGAAGCGGGCGAGTTCGACTATTCCGGCTCACAGGCTCTGAAGGCTTTGCGCGAGGAAGGCGTGAAGACGGTGCTCATCAATCCTAACATTGCTACCGTGCAGACCTCTGAGGGTGTTGCCGACCAGATTTATTTCCTTCCCGTTCAGCCTTACTTCGTTGAGGAGGTCATCAAGAAGGAGCATCCCGACGGCATCCTGCTCTCGTTCGGAGGTCAGACAGCTCTGAACTGCGGTGTGGAGCTCTATCGTCAGGGTATACTTGAGAAATATAACGTGAAAGTACTTGGCACTCCAGTGCAGGCCATCATGGACACAGAGGACCGCGAGCTCTTCGTTGAGAAGCTCGATGAGATTGGCGTGAAGACCATCAAGAGTGAGGCTTGCGAGAACATAGAGCAGACCCGAAAGGCTGCCGCCGACCTGGGCTACCCCGTCATCATACGTGCCGCCTATGCTCTCGGAGGTCTCGGCTCTGGCTTCGCCGACAACGAGGAGGAGCTCAACAAGCTCGCCGAGAAGGCGTTCTCATTCTCGCCGCAGGTGCTCGTGGAGAAGAGCCTCAAGGGCTGGAAGGAGATAGAGTATGAGGTTGTGCGCGACCGCTACGACAACTGCATCACGGTCTGCAACATGGAGAACTTCGACCCGCTGGGCATCCACACAGGTGAGTCGATTGTCATCGCTCCGTCGCAGACTCTTACCAACTCAGAATACCACAAACTCCGCGCTCTCGCCATCAAGATTATACGCCACATCGGCATCGTGGGCGAGTGTAACGTGCAGTATGCCTTCGACCCGCAGTCGGAGGACTATCGCGTGATTGAGGTGAACGCCCGTCTGAGCCGTTCGTCTGCCCTCGCATCAAAGGCTACAGGCTATCCTTTGGCTTTCGTTGCTGCCAAGCTCGGAATGGGCTACGGCTTGTTCGAACTGAAGAACTCCGTGACGAAGACTACATCGGCTTTCTTCGAGCCGGCACTCGACTATGTCGTGTGCAAGATTCCGCGCTGGGACCTCTCCAAGTTCCGTGGCGTAGACAAGGAGTTGGGCTCTTCAATGAAGTCGGTAGGCGAGGTGATGGCCATCGGCCGCAACTTCGAGGAGGCTATACAGAAGGGCCTGCGCATGATCGGTCAGGGTATGCACGGCTTCGTGGAGAACAAGGAACTCGAGATTGCCGACATCGACGCCGCTCTTCGCGAGCCGACAGACAAGCGCGTGTTTGTCATCTCGAAGGCAATGCACAAGGGCTACACCGTCGAACAGATACATGAGCTGACGAAGATCGACAAGTGGTTCCTCGAGAAGCTGAAGCACATCATCGACATCGACGAGGAGATGAAGAAGTGCAACATCAACACTCTCGACAAGGAACTCCTGCGCACTGCCAAGGTATACGGCTTCACCGACTTCCAGATTGCACGTGCCGTGGGATTGGAAGATGAACTTCATTCTATGCAGAAGGCTACGCTCGTTGTGCGTGCACGCCGCAAGAACTACGGCATCTTGCCCGTAGTGAAGCAGATTGACACGCTCGCTGCCGAGTATCCTGCGCAGACCAACTACCTCTACGTGACATACGCCGGCGTGAAGAGCGACATCACTTTCGAGAACGACCACCGCTCCATCGTGGTGCTCGGTTCGGGTGCCTACCGTATCGGCTCATCAGTTGAGTTCGACTGGTGCGGCGTTCAGGCTCTCAACACCATCCGCAAGGAAGGTTATCGCTCGGTGATGATCAACTACAACCCCGAGACCGTGTCTACTGACTACGACATGTGCGACCGTCTCTATTTCGATGAGCTGACGTTCGAGCGTGTGATGGACATCATCGACCTTGAAACTCCTTACGGTGTAATCGTTTCTACTGGCGGACAGATTCCAAACAACCTTGCAATGCGTCTCGACGAGCAGCATGTGCCAATCCTCGGTACAAAGGCTCAGGACATCGACAACGCCGAGGACCGCGCCAAGTTCTCGCAGATGCTTACAAACAACGGCATCAACCAGCCTGAATGGAGCGCTCTGACAAGCATGGAGGATATCGACCGCTTCATCGACCGCGTAGGATTCCCAGTGCTCGTGCGTCCGTCTTACGTGCTTTCGGGTGCTGCCATGAATGTCTGCTCTAATGAGGATGAGCTGAAGCGCTTCCTCCAGTTGGCTGCCAACGTGAGCGAAGACCACCCGGTAGTTGTGAGCAAGTTTATCGAGCATGCCAAGGAAATCGAGATGGATGCCGTTGCAAAGAACGGCGAGGTTATCGCTTATGCTATCTCCGAGCATATTGAGTTTGCCGGTGTTCACTCTGGCGACGCCACCATCCAGTTCCCGCCGCAGAAACTCTATGTCGAGACCGTTCGCCGCGTGAAGCGCGTAGGTCGTCAGATTGCCAAGGAACTCCATATCAACGGTCCGTTCAACATACAGTTTATGGCACGCGACAACGACATCCTCGTTATCGAGTGCAACCTCCGTGCTTCGCGTTCGTTCCCGTTCGTGAGCAAGGTATTGAAGATAAACCTCATCGAACTTGCAACTCGTGTGATGCTTGGCTTGCCGGTAGAAAAGCCGAGCAAGAACCTCTTCGACCTCGACTACGTGGGCATCAAGGCTTCGCAGTTCTCGTTCAACCGCCTGCAGAAAGCTGACCCGGTGCTTGGCGTCGATATGAGCTCTACGGGTGAGGTTGGCTGCTTGGGCGACGACACTAACACGGCGCTCCTCAAGAGTATGCTCTCTGTTGGCCATCGTATCCCGAAGAAGAACATCCTCCTCTCTACGGGTGGTGCAAAGCAGAAAGCTGCTATGCTCGACGCTGCAAAGATGCTGCTCGACAATGGCTACAAACTCTACGCCACTGGAGGTACAAGCAAGTATCTTGCTGAGAACGGCATCGAGAACACCCACGTGCTCTGGCCATCGGAGGAAGGCGACGAGCCAAAGGCTCTCGACCTGCTGCACAACCATACCATCGACATGGTTGTCAACATCCCGAAGAACCTCACAAGCTCGGAGCTTACCAACGGCTACAAGATTCGCCGTGCCGCCATCGACCTCAACGTGCCGCTTATCACCAACGCACGCCTTGCGAGCGCATTCATCTACGCGTTCTGCACGACGAAGCTTGAGGATATCGACATCAAGGCTTGGGGCGAGTACTAAATAAACCTCATGAGGGTGTGTCAAAACAGAATTGTCCTATAACTTCATGGCGAAGCTATAACTGACATTAACTTCTGTTTTGACACGCCCTCATTTACTTATCTTTAATATTATAATTTTTGTAAATATGTTTCACAATTCAAAAATTCCACCTCTTATTATTGGGACATTATTGCTACCGCTCGTAGCCAATGCTTATGGATTGTTGTGGTGAACCTATTTCGATGATGGTTATAGTGTTGATGATAAGGATGCTCCATTTCCTGTGTGGACAATCGTAGATGCCAAAAATGAAGGGCATACATGGAAATTCGTCAATCCTACCGAAAATGCTGGCGGTCGTACTTATATTCATTTTGTTCTTGTCTATTTGTTTTTTCTACTTGTCTAATATTGATAACGTAAAATACTTGTGAAATCTAAATCGTGTATAAAAATGAGAGGATTTTTTATCTATATGGTTTCGTCTTTAATTTTATCATTGTTGCCTGCGAGTGGGTATGCGTATCATAATAAAATCTCTGACATGGCCGACAGTAGTGAATGTTATTTGTCTGTTCCCGATGTACAGTTAATAAGGAATCGGCGTGGAGATATGGTAGATCGCAAGGCTTGGCGGCAACATAAAGTACTAAAGGCTACAGCGTGGAGTTGTTGTGGATTGGGTGTTATGTCGCTTGCAGGAAGTTTACTTTGGGCAACGATAGACTATGGCTCCAATGGGAAGCAGAAAAACCGCAATGGCGAGTCTGTACTGGCTGCTACCGGTCTTGTTCTTACTATAGGTAGTATTCCGCTATTTTGCATATCGCATCATAAGAAAAAAAAGTCTTACAGACTATCGTTGCATGTTGAACAAGTGCCGACAAAATTCATGGATGTAGGTTTACAATATAGTAATAGTGTTGGGCTATGCCTGAATTTGTAAGGCTATAGGCAGGAACTTTTCATTAAGTGATGTAACAACTCCCGCTAAGTCGCATAGGACGTTTGCGAGATGGCGGGAGTTGTTAATTCTACTTCGACAAAGAAAAAGTACCTTGACGGCAGAGATTGTCAGTGTAAAAACTTTTTATTTCTTTGGTAGAGATGAGGTATGCCGTCATTTATGTTGTCAGTGCAAACTTTTTATTTCTTCTGCATTTAATCCTGTAGCTTTGGCGATGTCGTCCACCGACAATCCCATACTTAGTAAATTTTTTGCCACTTCAGCTTTTCCTTCAGCTTTTCCTTCAGCTTTTCCTTCAGCTTTTCCTTCGGCTCTTCCTTCGGCTCTTCCTTCGGCTCTTCCTTCAGCTCTTCCTTCGGCTCTTCCTTCAGCTCTTCCTTCAGCTCTTCCTTCAGCTCTTCCTTCAGCTCTTCCTTCTTTTATTCCTTGCTCTTTTCCTTCTCGTTTTCCGATTATTTTTGCGCCTTCCATAGTCGCATAATAGTCGAGCAATACTTTCATACTTTCGTCATATTTCTCTCTGTCTTCCTCACTCAAGGCTGCTATGTCGGCAATTTGCGACAGCTTCTTGAAAACGGCGTTACGTGCCGCGAATGGCATACGTTCAAATGTGTTCATATTCTTTAAAATATAAATCCAACGTTCAAAATCGGTTTCACATTCTTCCTCTGAATTCTTGTCGAAAAGAGGAAGCATCAAGTATATAAGACGGATACGGTCGGAGAATACTTTGTTATCCTGCATATCCATCAGGGCCACGTCTGTGCGGAACTTAGTCGGCGTGAACACGTCGATGTCATAGTTCAGCAGACATATCGTGTAGACTGGAGCCAGCATGTAGTTCCAGCTTTCCCGCTTGCCGCCTTCTATTTCCTGCATCCCTTTCACTCCTTGGTTCACGATGTTTCGTGAGGTGTAGAAGATGGAGCGGTCGGTGAAATAGGGTTGATAGCGGTTTTGCATTTCCACGATGAAGTGTTCGCCATTGTCGGTCGTACAGTATATGTCGTAGATAATGCCGCGCATACTCTTCAATTCGGGCAACTGCTCTTTGTCCTTGAAGGTAAGGTCAGCAATGTGGCGCTCTCCTTCAAGCAGGTCGTTGAGGAAATTGATGAGCAGGTCTTTGTTGATTTCCTGACCGAAGATTTTCTTGAATCCCCAGTCGGAGAAAGGATTAATGAATTTTGGCATAGGGGTCTTATTCTTTTTCTGCAAAGTTAGGAAAACAAAGCGAAAAGGCAAAGCAATCGTCGTAAAAAAGATGTTTTTTCGTTTCTGTATCTTGTTTTTATATAAATTAATATATCTAAAAAATGGCAACAATTACACGTTAAAGTAATCATTTTGCTGTTTTTTTATGTACTTTTGCAAATGCTTTATATGTATAAAAGTTTATCATTTGCTATTATTAATTGAATATTAAACGACGATGAACGAAATATTGTTTTTGGGAGGCTTTATTGTTTTTATAGCTGCCATTTTAGTGTTGGACATGTTGGTTATCGACCGTAAGGCTCATGTCGTTTCCATAAAGGAAGCCGGCACGTGGACAGCGGTATGGATAGGACTTGCCCTGGCGTTCTCCGCCTTCCTGTGGTTTCATGGCGACATGGTGCATGGCATCGACAATATGCAGGACTTGCAGGCAGTCGCGTCGCGCTACGCCTCACATCTGACTCTCAATCCCAATGATTTTGAGGCGAGTCTCCAGCAATATCGCCATTACATGACCATCTCCTACATCTCCGGCTATCTGATAGAGAAGACGCTGTCGGTGGACAACCTCTTCGTGATGATGATGATTTTCACGTCGTTTGGAGTAGGCAAGAACGAATACCAGCATGTGCTCAATTGGGGTATTCTTGGTGCCATTGTCCTGCGTTTCGTGTTCATCTTCCTTGGTGCAGCCATTATAAGCCGCTTCGACTGGATATTGCTACTTTTCGGAGTGTTGCTGGTATATAGCGGTGTGAAGATGTATGTCAACAGAAACAAGGAGGAGAAAATAGATGTTGAGAAGCATCCGCTGGTGAGGTTTTTGTCAAAGACAGGGCGTATGCATCCAAAGTTCGAGGGCGACAAGTTTTTTGTGCGCCAAGGTTTCGATGCATCCGTGAGTTCGGCAAATGGCAAGGAACATAAAGGAAAATGGCTTCTCACGCCACTCTTTGTAACCGTGCTTGTCATTGAGTTCAGCGACTTGATATTCGCGTTCGACAGTATACCCGCCGTATTCTCCGTATCGCTCGACCCTTACGTAGTGTTCTTCTCCAACATCTTTGCCATCCTCGGTCTGCGTGCCATGTTCTTCCTGCTTGCCGCCATAGCCGACAAATTCCGCTACTTGAAGACGGGCGTTTGTGTACTGTTGGTGTTCATCGGTGTGAAGATGCTCATCCACGAGTCTGTCGAGATAGATGCCGTTGCATCATTGCTCTTCATCGTCGCTGTGCTGGTGGTTAGCATCGGCGCATCGCTTGTGATTCCACAAAAGAAATAATACATATTCAACTTTCGGATTTAGAGGAATGTAAAGAATTTAAAGTAGTTATCGCCGCCAATGGCGGCTTAGAAGTTAAAGACAATAGCAAAAAATGGCAAAATCGTGTGTAAAAACTATACATATAGACTTTTGCATATGGCTTTAAATTCTCTAACTTCTTTAATTTCTTTAAATTCCACAAATCAGAAACTTAAGATACATATTTTTCGGTATAGTCGTGAAGAGGGTGTGTCAAATAAATGGCACACCCTCTTGCAGTTGACCCGCACCAACACCTAATTTTGGCGCCCCATGTCGTAAAAATGATAAATTTTCGTTTTTGTATCTCGCTTTTTTGCATTACCTTTGTATTTGGATTGTATCGCCTCGATAATGGCGGGTGTGTAACACATCATGTATGACACACTCTCCGCAAGCTGGCGACACATCTGTCTTTGTGGGTAAAAAATAATAGCGTTTGCTGTTTATTCGATAATAATGTTCCAGAAGTTTGGCCACGGAAAGAACAACACTACAGAATAAATAAGTAAGCGTCCGCGATAGCGTGGACGTAAAACTTATCTGTAGTGTATAGGTTAGGCCAAACACCTTGGAACGTTGGATAAGTGGATTCGTCCACGTTTCTGCGTTCTGATGGGGATGAGGCTGGTCTTTGTGCAAACCTAAGTCGGCTTTGTTGCTCTCTATATATAATAAGGTGATTATTGTATGAAAGGTGTTTGGTTGTAGCTTTTTATTTTCTGAGTAACAAGGCAGTTGCATTAAAACTATATATTCATAAAGCTTTAATGCTATGGCAAAATCATTGATTGAAGAACTACCTCGTATTGCGAGCGAAGGTAGACAGGAGGCTCAGCGCATCATCGAGCGACTGAGTAGTGGCACACGCATTGGACTGCAAACCAATGAACTGGTGTTGCCTCGCAAGGATGTCTCGGGCTTCTTCCGAGGACAAGTACCTAATATCCCTAATGCATTCAATGCTGCACTGGATGGCGGCATTTGGATGAACCGACTCATATATGGTGACAATCTATTGACCATGCAAGCCCTGCTTGCTGGTGACCCTCAGACGGGCTTGCCTTCACTCAGAGGTAAGGTCGACTTGATTTATATTGACCCGCCGTTTGATTCTAAGGCGGATTATAGAACGCCTATAACTTTGCCAAATGCAAGTTTTTCTCAAAAGCCTACTGTTATAGAGCAATTTGCTTATGCTGATACTTGGGAAGAAGGAACGATTTCTTATCTAAAAATGATATATCCAAGGCTTGTTCTAATGAAAGAACTACTCTCTGAAAGAGGTAGTATTTATGTTCATATAGATTGGCATGTTGGAGCCTATATGAAGATAATATTGGATGATATCTTTGGTAAAGATATGTTCAGAAATGAATTGGTTTGGACTTATTTTGGTTTTAAAAGGTCTACTACGAAGAAGTTTCCTCAAAAGCATGACATAATATATTCTTACACTAAAAATACAGAATATACATGGAATACTCAATATAAGCCACATTCTGCAGATTATATAAAACGCTTCAAAAAAGACAAAGAAGGGAGATTGTATCGTGATGATGTAAATCCAACTGGAGGTGGAACACGAATAATTTATCTTGATGAAGTAAAGGGAGATATTGTAGATTCTGTTTGGGAAGATATACCTCCAGTAAACCCTGTTGCTAAAGAGCGTGTTGGCTACGCCACCCAAAAGCCCGAAGCCCTCCTCGAACGCATCATCAAAGCCTCTTCCAACGAGGGAGACCTTGTCTGTGACTTCTTCGGCGGCAGTGGCACCACCGCAGCTGTTGCAGAGAAACTTGGCAGAAGATGGATTACCTGCGACATCGGCAAGCCTGCCTCTTTGGTAATGCGTAAGCGATTCATCGATCAGGAAGTGAAGCCTTTCCTTTATCAAAGCATTGGCGACTATCAGAAGGAGGCATTCCATAACAACAAGAAGCTCCGCAGAGTGGGCGACTTGTCGCAAGTTGTCTTGGGCTTGTTTGGCGCCTTGCCATTCTCTCCCGAACAGGGGTGTGCCAGAAACTTCGGATATATAAAAGGTACACGTACATTAGTAGTGGTAGACAGTCCGAACCGCTTGACCACAGCCGCTACCATTCGCCGTGCCGTGGAAGCAAAGGCATCCTTGTTGGGCGGCGATTGGGACAAGGTCATCGTGCTCGGCTGGAACTTCGCCTTCGACATTTCCCAAGCCATCGAGAAATACAAGAACAGCAATGTCGAGGTACTCGTCATTCCGCCCGACTTGCTCGACAAACTCTCGAAGAAAGGCTTCCGAAAACTCATTGCCGATAAGACTGTTCGCTTCTCATCCCTCCAATACTTGGTGGTGAACCCCGTGCAGGTGTCGCAGAAAGACAACGGCGAAGACGAACTCAACATCAGTCTGAACAACTATGTCTTGCTTTCGCCCGACAACATCCCGTTGGACGACAAGGACAAGGCGAAGCTCCAGCAGGTGATGGAGCAAGACCCGTTGTCGCTCATTGAATATTGGAGCATCGACCCCGACTACGACGGAGATACTTTCCGCAGCACTTGGCAGGACTATCGGGAGAATGTGGACAATGACAGCGACCCATTGCATTGCGTCTATTCTGCTCGCTTGGCTGTGCCGCATAAGGCGGATAGAAAGGTTTGCGTCAAGGCGGTGGATGTGTTCGGATTCGAGAGCCAAGTCATACTCAATGTTTAATGTGTAGTGTTTAATGTTTAATGGCAAAACAGATTATGACTATGGCAATCAATTCAAACAATATATCTTTGGAGTTGGCGCATCGGCTTACGGATGTGGTAAATGCGGCATGGGAGAGTGGTGAGATGTTGGCGAAGGTTACGCCTACCACGGCATCGCTCTTGAACTATTGGTTTGGCGAAGGATTTTGCAACGAGCGGACGAGAAACTTCCATGAAGGTCAGCGACAGGCTATTCTCAACATCATCTACCTCCATGAGGTGTTGGGAGAGACAAACGTGCTCGATGCCTACGAGCAGATTATCCCGGAACTGATGGATAGGGCAGACTTGGCACAGCTTGCCAAACAAAAGTATCAGTTTCCGAAGTATGCCGTGAAGATGGCTACGGGTACGGGAAAGACTTGGGTGATGCACGCCCTCTTGATTTGGCAGATGCTCAACGCCCGGCATGAGGATGTGGAGAGCGGACGCTACACGCAGAAGTTCTTGATTGTGGCTCCAGGCTTGATCGTCTACGACCGATTGCTCGATGCTTTTTGCGGCAGGAAGAAGCGCGACGAGGAATATCGGGACCCACAGACCAACGACTACTACATGAACCAAGACGTCTTTATTCCCGAGCGTTATCGCGACGAGGTGTTCTCCTTCATCCAAAACAATGTGGTGACCAAGGAGGATGGCATCGGCAGAAAGACGACAGGCGACGGACTGATAGCCCTGACCAACTGGCATCTATTCGAGAACCAGATGGAAGACACGAATCAGGAAGACGATGACATTGACGATTCCAACACCGTTACGCCACAAGAAATCGTGAGCGACCTCTTGCCTGTCCGACCGGGCAAGTCGGCTGGCAACGACCTTGGTATGCTCGACCGCAGAGCCTTGGGTGGCAACGAACTGGAATATCTCGCCGGACTGAACGACTTGATGGTTATCAACGATGAGGCTCACCATATACACGAAATAAAGCGAAACGGCGAGACAGAGGAAGTGGAGTGGCAGCGAGGACTTAACGCCATCAGCGCCACGAAAGGCACTCGCTTCGTGCAGGTAGATTTCTCTGCCACACCGTTTGACACTAAGGGTACGGGCGACAAGCAAGTGAAAATCTTTTTCCCTCACATCATCGTAGATTTCGACTTGCCGATGGCAATGAAGCAAGGTCTCGTAAAGCTTCTCTTGCTCGACCGCCGTCAGGAACTCACCGAGTTGGAGAACCTCGACTATAATGCCGAGCGCGACGAGCAAGGCAAGGTGGTGGGGCTGAGCGAAGGACAGCGCATGATGCTGCGTGCTGGCTTGACCAAGCTCCAGCGCTTGGAGGAAGAGTTCTTGAAGACGGATGCCTCGAAGAATCCGAAGATGCTCATCGTCTGCCAAGACACGAGCGTCTCGCCATTCGTGGAAGAATTTCTGAAGTCGGAAGGCGTGGACGACGATGACATCGTGACCATCGACTCCAACAAGCAGGGCGAGGTGAAGGATGAGGAATGGAAGGAAATCAAGACGAAACTCTTCGACATCGACCATTACAAGAGTCCGAAGGTTGTCATCTCAGTGTTGATGCTCCGTGAGGGATTTGATGTCAACAACATCTGCGTACTGGTGCCACTCCGTTCATCCCAGGCTCCTATCTTGCTGGAGCAGTTGGTAGGCAGAGGTTTGCGACTGATGTGGCGCGAGCCCGACTACACTGATGTCAAGCGTGACGACCGTCTGAGGGTGTTGAAGTATCACAAGCCGCCCCGAACCTACATCGACACGCTTTCCATCGTAGAGCATCCCGCCTTCATCAAGTTCTACGACGAACTGGAGGAACAAGGACTTGTGGCTACCGACGAAGGCGATGTCGGCGAAGGCGGCGCCACGGGCGACATCATCACCGTCGGGCTGCGGGATGATTACGAGAGTTATGATTTCCAGTGGCCGGTCATCCTGCACGATTCCATTGAAGAGTTGGAAGACTCGGAGATAGACTTGGACGACTTGCAGCCGTTCACGATGTATCCTTTGAGTATGCTCCGCAAGTTCTTGGCTCGTGATGGCGAGACATTCGTGTCGCAGGAGTCGCTCACGAAGACCACATTCGGCAAGTACAAAGTCACAGCCAATCTCTTCAATGCCAACAGCTATAATGAGTATCTCCAAAAACTGTTGCGAGTAGTTACCCTGCGCTTCGAGAACTGCCGTCGCCAGGGATTCCCTACCATTCAAATCAATGAGGCGCAGACTGTGCAAGTGATGGACTGGTACATCCGCACCCGCCTCTTCGCTGGGCCGTTCGACCCCTTCCATGGAAGCGACTGGAAGATACTCTTGGCACAGAAAGGCATTGTCACCCAGCATATCGTGCAGCAGTTTGCCGTGGCAATATACAAGATGCAGAATAGCCTTGTCACGATAGACGCAGAAGTTTCGCTGACGGCGTTCTCCAGCTTGCAAGCCATCAAGATGCGAGAGTCGTTCTCTGTGGAGGTGAGCAAGTGCATCTATCCACGATTGGGCTATCCTTCGCATGGAGGCGGATTGGAAAAGGCTTTCATCGAGTTCTTGGACAAGGATGCGGAGGTGGAGCAATTCTTGAAAATCAGCGAGTCGGGACATTCCTTTGCCATCATCTTCTATGTGCGTAAGGACGGATTGATGGCAACCTATCATCCCGATTTCATCGTGGCTACGAAAGACAAAGTGTATCTCATCGAGACCAAGGGCGACGACAAGGTGGACGACGCGAATGTGCGGCAGAAACAGACTGCTACCCTTGAGTGGATAAAGAAAGTCAATGCTTTGGAGCCAAATAACCGGATGGAACGCACGTGGGAGTATGTGCTCGTCGGCGAGAGCGTATTCTATTCGTTGAGCGGAAGCGGAGCCACGATTACGGATATTTGCAATCAATGCAAGGTGTCGTATTCTATGGCGACGGGCAATCTGTTTGAATAAAAAATAAAATCTGTTCGGATATCTTATAACTGGGAGAGGGGGCGCCCTCGCCCCCGACATAAAAAAGGGCTATTCCATTATTGTGATGGCTATTCCCTTGTCGGGGGCGAGGGCGCCCCCTCTCCCAGTTATTATATGCACCATTCCAAATACGTACGACCAATAAAATTAACGGTATTACACGGAATAAAACTAACGGATATTACACGGAATGAGAGTTTTGACACACCCTCGTCAGATGCCAATTGTATCCGTCAATTCAAGAGCCTCATGCATTTTCTTTTCCTATGAGCATTGGCGTTGTGTCAGCCTCGATGAATGTCGATTCGTCGAGTTCGGCAAGCGACTTCTTCTTCTTGTTCTCCTGTGCGCCAGCTTTCAGAAGTTTCTTGGCAGCTGTGATGATGCTCGCCCCGCTGTCGGCTGTTGTAATCTTGAGTTTCGTGATTTTCTTGATGGTGTCGTTCATGCTCGTCTCCACGTCGATGAAGCGCATACCGAAGTCCTGCACGCGGTCGATGACTGTGTTGGCGGCGTCCATCATAGCCTGCTGGTTCTTCAGCTGCCGCACCTGAGTCCACATCATCTCCAGCACACGCAGGTTCATGTACATCGTCTGCGGGCCGAGAATCATCACACCCTGGTCGTAGGCTTCGCGCCAGAGCGTGTCGTCGTTGAGCAGCGCGAGGTTGAGCGCACCCTCGATAGGCACGTACATGATGGCGAAGTTGAGCTTGTTGTAGCCGCTCGGCAAGTACTTCGTGTAGTCCTTCTTGGCAAGCCGCTTAACCTGCGCCCGCACGCTGGCAATGTGCGCCTTCAGATATTCCGTTTTCTCGGGAGTGCCGTCCGTGGCGTTCATGTAGCGCTCGTAGTCGGTGAGCGACATCTTCGAGTCGACCACCACGTGGCGGTTGTTGGGGAAGTGGAGAATGAAGTCGGGAATGAGTCCCTTGCCGTCGTCGCCACGCGCCGAGTTGCCCGCCTTGTCGCGTAGCGTCTCCTGCGTGTCGAACTGTTCGCCCTCCTTCAGTTCGAGGTCTTCAAGGAGTTGCTTGAGCTTCAGCTCGCCGAAGTTGCCCTGCACCTTCACCTCGCCCGTAAGGGCGCGTGTCAGCCGGTCGGCAGTCTCGCCGAGCGCCGCACTCTTCTGCATATTAATCTTGATAGTCTCGTCGAGACGTGTCAGCGCCTCGCTCTGCTGCTCCTTCGTCTTGTCGAAAGCCTCCTGCATGTCCTTCAAGCTCTGTTGCAGGGGGTCGATGATTTTTGACACCTGCTCGCGGTTGCGCTCGCCCAGTTCCTCCTGGCGGCGCTTGAGCACCTCCTCCGATGTAGTCTGCATCTGCTCGCGAATGAGCTTCAGCTGGCTCTCCACCTGCTCGTGGTTCATCTGCTTCAGAGCCTCAATCTGCTTCAGCGCATTGTCCTTAGTCTGTGCAAGCTGCTTGCTGTGAGAGTCTTTCAGTTCGGCGATTTGGGTTTCGTAGGCATTCCTCATATTGGCAATGGCATCGGCGTTGCGCTGTGCCTCTGAGCGGCGGAACTCTTCGGCGTCGGTTTCCTGCTTTTGCAGATGTTCAGCCGACGTTTGCTTTATTTCGGCAATCTGCTTCTCGTATGAGTTTTTCAGCTCGGCAATCTGCTTCTCGTATGAGTCTTTCAATTCAGCAATCTGCTTGTCGAAAGCAGACTTCAACTCAGTTTCCCTTTTCGCGTTTCTTTCCCTTTCAGTTTGTATAGTCTGTTCGGAATTCTCCTTTTGGCTGTTTAATTGCTTTTCGTACAGAGCTTCGCTTGATTCTTTTTGCTCACGAAGTTGTTTTTCAAACTCTGTTTTCTGTGTTTCAAGCAGCGAGCTGTAGTTCTCGGCGTGAGTCTTCTGCACGTCGCGCTCGGAGGTGAGCGTCTTTATTTGTTCAGATTGGTTGGAAATGGTAGCCTCCAACGTCTTGTCCTTTTCGCTTAGCGTAGAAATCTGCGAGCGCAGATTCTCTATCAGTTCAGCATTCTCGTTCTTGCCGTCCTTGCTTTTGTTGCCAAGAAAAAAGCCTACGACCACCATAATTATGGCGGCCACCAATGCTATGACTATGTACAATATCATAAGAATAGAATAAGGGTCTTTTTATCTGTTGTTATTGACAGCCTTCGGAGTCCAGTTGTTGAAGAATCGCAGCACCTTTTTCTCGCTGTAGCCCTTGCCTTCCTCGAGGAAGCTGGAGTCCTGTATGTGCATCACCTTGCCTTCTTCGTCGAGCACCACAAACACCGGGAATCCGAAACGCGAGGGATTGCCCAGCCGCTTCATCAGCTTTGCAGCCTTGTCGGCAGACGCTTCTCCGGCGCTTTTGCGTGGGTTGTAGTTGACGTGGATAAGCTCGAAGTTGTCGCTGACCGTCTTGTTCACGGCAGAGTCCTTCTCCACGAAGTCGGCAAATCGCAGGCACCAAGGACACCAGTTGCCGCCCACTTGGCAGACAACGAATTTCCCTTCGGCCTTGGCCTTCGTCAAGGCATTGTCGATCTGCTCCATGGGGTCGACAGTCTCGTTGTACACTTTCTTCAACGCCTCTTGCGCATTGGCTGCAGTAAAAGCCAATGCAAGAGTTAGCGCTATGCAAAGAAGTCGCTTCATTATATTTCCTCCACTATTTCGTTCATCGGTTTTCTTTTCTTCTCTGGGTGAGGGCAGTCCTCCGCAATGTGTCCGAGAGGGATGATGGCAACAGCCTCATATTCTTCAGAAGGTAGCAGTTGGCTCACGAGACGAGTGTCGTAGTTGCACACCCAGCACGTGCCGAGTCCGCGGTCGGCAGCAGCCAGGCAAAGGTGCTCGGTGGCGATGGCAACGTCGATGTCGCCATGCTGCTTGTTGTCGTCGGGGCGTGTCCAGCATGAGGAGGAGCTTTTCATGCAGACAACGTAGAGTGGGGCGGAGCGAAACCATTCGCGGTCGTAAGCACGCCAGAGCTTCCTCTTAGCCTCGTCGCTGCGCACCACGACAAACTTCCAAGGCTGCTTGTTGCAAGCAGACGGCGCAAGGCGCACACACTCAAGAATGTAATCAAGGTCGGCTTGGCTCACTTGTTCGTCGGTGAACTTGCGTGCCGAGAAACGCTTCTGTGACAATTCGTGAAAATTCATATTTGCGTAAAAGTTTTATAAGTTTTAATCCATTGCAAACTTAATCAAAAAAAGCCGTAAATGCAAATGTTCGAATATGATTTTTTAAAGCGGCGCTTTAGCTTACCTAAAGCGGCGCTTTAGCCTCCTTAAAGCGGCGCTTTAGCCTCCCTAAAGTGCCGCTTTAGAAAAGGTATTAAATGAATTGACCGGATAAAGGTTTATTTAACACTTACAATGTGTTGTGAGACAAGATTTTATTTGTACTTTTGCAAGTAAAACAACAATTATTACAAATAATGACAAAAAGAACATTAACAATCGCTGCAACACTCTTGCTTGCAGCCTCAGCTTTTGCAGTGCCGGCAAAGCGCGTGAAGCGCCAGGTGGAGCAGCCTGACGGCACGATGCTGACTGTGACGGTACGCGGCGACGAGAATTTTCATTTCGTGGCTACTGAAGACGGGCAGCCGCTTGTAGTAGGGAACGATGGCGCCTATCGCTATGCTGTTCTTGACGCCGACGGCCATTTGGCTCCTTCTTCTCAAGTGGCTCACAATCTCTCAGGACGCTCTGCTGCAGAGAAGGCATTTCTTTCCTCCTACAGTGCGGAAATTTCCAAGGTACGCTCTCTCGGAGAGAAGCGTGCAGCGCAGCGCAACAGCCGCCGCATCGCGCGCCTCATGAAGCGCGGCGCTGTAGACTCCAAGGGTATGCCGCGTCGTCAGCAGATGGCTGGCGCAACGGGCGGTGAGGGCATCGGCGTCACCGGCGAGCGCAAGGGACTTGTTATCCTCGTAAATTTCAAGGACAAGAAGATGCAGTCGAAGCACACTCAGGCCGAATGGAACGAATATTTTAATAAGGTGGGCTACGATATCAATGGCAATTCCGGCTCCGTGCATGACTATTTCTACGAGCAGAGCTATGGCAAGTTCGACCTCGACTTCGACGTTGTAGGTCCCGTCACTGTCTCCAAGAACATGGCTGACTATGGCGCCAACGACGCCAGCGGCAACGACATCGACCCGGCAGGTATGGTAGTGGAGGCGTGCAAGCTTGCCTACAACCAATATGGTCTCGACATGTCAAAGTACGACTGGGACGGCGACGGAGCCGTCGACCAGGTGTACCTCATCTATGCAGGCTACGGCGAGGCTTCCGACGCAACAGGCGAACTTGCCGACTGTATATGGCAGCACGAATGGGACATACAGGAAGGCGGCTACAGCCTCGTGCTTGGCGGAAAGCGCATACGCACCTACGGCTGCTCCTCTGAGCTCAACGGCAATGCAGGCACGCAGATGGATGGTATCGGCACAGCCTGCCATGAGTTTAGCCATTGCCTGGGCATCCCCGACTTTTACGACACGGGCAACAACAATAACTACGGCATGAGCGAATGGGATCTTATGGACTATGGCTCATACGGCGGCGACGGCTATTGCCCGTCGGGCTACAACACCTATGAGAAATGGGTGAGCGGATGGATAGAGCCTACTGTGCTCAGCAAGCCGCAGTACATCACCGACATGAAGCCGCTGACGGACGCTCCTGAGGCGTGCGTCGTATTCAATGAGGCTACGCCTACGGAATACTATATCTTCGAGAACCGCCAGCAGAAGAAGACCGATGCCGAACTGCCGGCACACGGAATGCTCGTCATTCATGTCGACTACGACCCAACCGCCTGGACGAAGAACACCGTGAACAACGTCTACAATCATCAGCGCTTCACAATCGTTCCGGCTGACAATAAGCTGACAGAATCTACCAATAGCGGCGACACCTATCCCGGCACGACGAAGACAACATCGCTCACCGACAACACGACGCCTGCCACGAAACTCTTCAACGCCAACAGCGATGGACGCAAATACCTCGGCAAGCCCGTAACGGACATCAAGGAGAGCAACGGAAACATTTCCTTCACGTTCATGGGCGGCATTTCCATAGACACTCCTTCCGACGACGACATTAATGTTACGGACATGGGCAGCAATTGGTTTAGTGCGGCATGGGCTCCGATTGCCAATGCAAAGTCGTACAATCTGGAGCTGCGCGAGAAGAGCGAGCAGCCTTCTGCCGACGAAGCACTCTTGCTCAGCGAGAGCCTAAAGACGTGGGGAAAAGATGCTGTCAGCGACGGCACGAAGGACATCTCTGCCGACCTCGACAGCTATATGACGAACAAGGGCTGGACAGGCACCAAGGTGTACGAATGTCCTGGCTGCGCAAAGCTTGGCTCTTCCAAGGCAGTAGGCAATCTCACCTCTCCGCTCATCACCGACCATGAAGCCTCTGCCGTTACCGTGCGTCTCTCGTCGAGCGCTTATGGCAATGACGCTGCAGAGACGAAGGTGGCGCTTGTTGACGCTGACGGCAACGAGCTGTCTTCCGAAACCATCGCGCCCGACGGCAAGATGGCTACCATTCAGCTTGCCAATGACAACTCCGTAGACTATAAGGTAGTGATAACTCCGAAGAAGCGCGGCTATGTCTACTCTGTCGCCATCTACGACGGCGAGTACTCTGCCGAAGACTTCATCTCGCAGAATGTGGCTCCGAAGTCTGTCATGCGTGCTGCCACGCAGCGCTTCAGCGACGTAAAGGACTGTAAGTATCGTTTCGAGAATCTGAATGAAGGTGCCACTTATCAATGGCGCTTGCAGGCGGTAAGCGGCAATGTGCTCTCGGCTTGGAGCAACTGGCAGACCGTTGATCTCGGTGCATACACCTCAATCAATAGCGTAAACGAGGACGCAAGCCTGAAGGCTAACGACGAGGTGGAGGTGTTCACAGCCACGGGCGTCTGCTGCGGAAGAATGACTCTTGGAGAGTTTGCCGCTTCGCAGTTGCCTTCCGGTGTGTACGTAGTGAAGAATGGCGGCAAGTCATTGAAGCTTGCAAAGTAATGATATGAAATGAAATTTTGGGGTGTGTCTTTTGACACTCCCCCTAATGACAAACGCCAAAGGGGCGACGGTCGTAAAAAAACGTCGTCCCTTTGGCGTTTGGCTTTTATTGTCTTCTTATTGTCTTTTTATTGCAGTTGTTGAAGGCGTGCGATGTATTTGCCGAGGATGTCAAACTCGATGTTGACTACGGAGCCCAGCTTGATGTTGCAGAAGTTGGTGTTGTCGTGAGTGTAGGGAATGATGGCAACAGTGAAGGAGTCCTCAGTCGGGTTGCAGACGGTCAGCGACACGCCGTTCACCGTCACCGAGCCTTTGTCCACCGTGAAATATCCGCGGCTTGCCATAGTGCGGTCGAAGGCATACTGGAAGGTGTAATACGTGGAGCCGTCGGCGTCGCGCATATCAACGCATTTCGCTGTGCCGTCAACGTGTCCTTGAACGATGTGACCATCGAGGCGGCCGTTCATGAGCATCGAGCGTTCCACGTTGACCTTGTCGCCCACTTTCAGCATACCAAGGTTGGAGCGGTCGAGCGTCTCCTTCATGGCGGTGACGACGTAGCGGTCGCCGTCGATGGCAACCACCGTAAGGCAGACGCCGTTGTGAGCTACGCTTTGGTCTATTTTCAACTCGTTTGTGAAGGAGCATGTAAGCGTGAAGTCCACATTCTCTTTGTCGTTCTTAATGGCAACGACAGTAGCCATTTCTTCTACTATACCGGAAAACATATTATGAATCTATTTTTCTTGTTTGTACTTTCTTTGCTTCTTTTTTATAATGTTGTATTGTCGTTTAATAAGGTATGCCTTATTGTAAATTTCTTTTGGCAAAGTTACATATAATTATCTAATCCTAATCCTTTTCGTAAGAAAAAACAAAAAAGAAGACTACGGAAGCAAATGTCCGCAGTCTTCTTCGTATTTTAAAAAAGGGCGCCCGATGATGTGATGAAACTCCGAGTATATAAGATTTGAGAGCTCTCCGCCTTTGTAATCCACCGGCTTTACAGCTTAGGCCCCAAAGGGCTTTATATGGCCCGCCATTGGCAAGAGAAGTCTTCCCGGTTTCGATTTTTTATTGATGAGTATCCCGATCGAACCGGTACGCCCCTATTCCTTTTTCGCAGTGCAAAGTTACGATTTTCATCCAACACGGCAAAATGTTTCGCAAGGTTTTAAGTCTTATTAAGTCTGCATATTTCTCTGATAAATTCTTGCGGATATTACAAATAATGCCTTTTCTCTTACATATTTTTACTTTAAACCGCTATTTTGCTTTAAAATATTTGTTGCTTTAAAGGAAAAACAATAACTTTGCAAACGAAAAGATGCAGGCTTTTTTAATTGGAGAGTTTTAAAAATGCCTTACATTCTTAAAAGAAAGGGATAACGACATCCAAAAACTAATGTCAAAAGAACAAGAAACAAAAGAATAATAAAAAAAAATCAGTTTATGAAGAAATTTTTACTCTCAGCGGTGATGCTCGCCGCTTGCGGTGCGGCCTCTGCACAGAAGCTCACTTATTATCCATGGACATCAAACGGTTATCTTCAGGCTATAACATGCTCACAGGACGGAAAGTACATCGCCGGTGAGGACGTGGGTGGCCAGGCTTTCATCGCCAATATAGAAACGGGCGCTATAAAGTATTTCGCTTCCGACAAACTCAACAGTGACGATGAACAGGATGTTGACGCATGCGTGAACAGCGTCAACAACGACGGTGTCGGCTATGGCTACTTTGAGGGCAAGGCAGCCAGATTTGATTTTAACACAGGCAACTCTTCGTTGATATGCGAAGATCCGTCACTTGTGAGAACTTCCTCCAACGACGGCTCCTTGCTGTTCGGCGTGACATACAATTCGGCTTATGAGCAAACTCCTTGCTTCTGGGACGCTGCAGGTGAGAAAAATCTTCTGCCGACGTTCTCAGACGATGTTCTCGGCTATGAGTCGATGGGCTACAAAATCCTCCAGGCAAGTGCTGACGGATCGGCTGTAGTAGGTGGCGTTGTGGACAATTTCGCTTCCGATCCTATGGTGATTTGGCGTCGCAACAGCGACGACAAGACCTATTCTCTGCAGATTCCGTCGAAGCGCTTCTTTGACGGTTCGTTTGAGCTTAACGGCTTCCAGAAGTACGACATGGTGAAGGCTGAGGCCATAAGCGGCAACGGAAAATGGGTGGCACTCTCCATGCATGACAAGGCAACGGATGATACGGGCTTCACGCCACTTTATGGTCAGGTGATAGCACGCTATGACGTTGAGGCTGACACGCTTGGCATTATCGATTGTCCGGACGCTTCTACCGAATTGTTCTATTATGCCAGCGGCATATCGAACGACGGCACCATCATCGGCACAATTGAGAATCAGGATACAAATGGCACCACTGCCATGATTTGCCTTGCCGGCAGCAACAAGGCTCAGAATATGAGCGATGCTTTCCCTGGTGTCAAGGAAATACAGACAATGGATGCCAATGAGTATAACATGCCGTGTGCCATTACAGCCGATGGACGCTATATCGTGGGCTACGGATATGTAGACTATGACGAGAAGAACCTCTGCTTGGGATCTTACGTTATCGACACACAGTCGGCAACGGCTGTGGAGAAAGTTGCAAGCGCTGAGAATTCCGGTAAGGTCGTAGCAACCTATAACATCGAGGGCAAGAAACTTGTCAATCCGAATGGCAACCGCCTTGTCATCAACCGCTTTGCCAACGGCAAGGTAGTGAAGAGAATTGTTAAGTAGAAACTTCAGTAAGTACTAGAAAAGGGCTTGCAACTAAGTGTTGCAAGCCCTTTTCTAGTACTGTTTGCTTTGTTATCTTGACATGAGGAACGCTTTGAATTCCCCAAAACTTTTCGACATTTTGATGCTTTTCTTTTCCCCTCGCATGAAAGCGGCAAGCTTTTCAGGTATTTCTATTTCAGACTTTATAGCGTCTTCAACGGTCTCCTTGAACTTAGCGGGGTGGGCAGTTTCTGCGAAGACGCCTACCTCGTCGTCATTCAGCAGATCCTTCAGTGCCTGATAGCCACAGGCTCCGTGCGGGTCGAGGATGTAGCTGTTGGAGTCGTAGCAGTGTTTCATGGCTTGGCGTATCTGCTCGTCGCTGTAGGCGGCTCCGCTCACGAGGCTCGTAATCTTCTGCCAGTCGCCCTTGAAGAGTTCCTGGATACGCGCGAAGTTGCTCGGGTCGCCCACGTCCATGGCGTTTGCGATGGTCTGCAGGCTTGGGCGCGGATTGTACTCGCCCGTCTGCAAATATTTGCAGACGATGTCGTTGGCGTTGTTTGCGGCAATGAAGCGCTTCACGGGCAAGCCCATCTCGCGCCCGAAGATGGCTGCCGTGATGTTGCCGAAGTTGCCGCTCGGCACGCATATCACGTAGTTGCTTTCCTTTCCGATGCGCTTCAGCTGGGCGTAGGCATAGAAGTAGTAGAACGCCTGTGGCAGGAAACGTGCCACGTTGATGGAGTTGGCAGATGTCAGCTTCATGTGGCTGTTAAGCTCTTCGTCCATGAAAGCTTGCTTCACGAGAGCCTGGCAGTCGTCGAACACACCGTCCACCTCGATAGCGGTGATGTTCTGGCCGAGAGTTGTGAACTGGCTCTCCTGTATCTTGCTCACCTTTCCTTTCGGATAGAGGACATAGACATTGATGCCGTCAACGCCGAGGAAGCCGTTTGCCACGGCAGATCCCGTGTCGCCGCTGGTGGCGACAAGCACGTTCACATCCTTTCGTGCAGTAACATTCCCTTCCTTTGCTTCCTCTTCGCGTATGAAATATTGCAGCATACGCGCCATGAAGCGCGCTCCCACGTCCTTGAAGGCAAGTGTCGGTCCGTGGAATAGCTCGAGCGAATAGATACCGGGCTCCACCTCCTTTATCGGGCAGTCGAACTGCAACGTGTCGTAGACGATGCGCTTGAGGTCGTCTGCCTTGATGTCTTCTCCAAAGAAAGCGTCAGCCACGCGGTAGGCAATCTCTTGGAACGACAGGCGGTCGATGTTGTCGAAGAAGTCCTTCGGAAGTTGATTGATGCGTTCAGGCATATATAGTCCGCGGTCGGGCGCGAGACCTTTTACTACTGCCTCGTGGAGCGAGGCAAGCGGTGCGGTATGGTTGGTGCTGTAGTATTTCATTTTTCTCCAATTTTCATAAACATGTCCATAAATTCCGTCAGCTTTAGCAGTCCGTAGCTGCCCTGCACGCAGCTCACTTCGCTGTAGGTTGTGACGCTGTCGGCCTCTATGCCGGGATACCAAATGGCAAACGGCACAGGCTCTTTCATGTGTGTACGTATCTCAACGGGCGTTGGATGGTCGGGCATTACGGCTATGCAGACAGGCTCTTCCCATGTTGAAACTTCCTTGAAGATCGGTCCAACCATGCGGCTGTCGAGATTTTCTATCGTGCGTAGCTTCAGTGCGAGGTCGCCGTCGTGGCCCGCTTCGTCGCTTGCCTCCACGTGGAGGAACACGAAGTCGTCATTCTTCAGGGCGTCGAGTGCGGCGCGTGTCTTGCCTTCGTAGTTGGTGTCGGCGAGTCCGGTAGCTCCGGGCACGATGATGTTGTGGAGTCCGGCATAATGTCCGATGCCACGTATAAGGTCGACAGCGGAAATGACGTCGCCGCGCTTTATCTGCGGGTACATCTCCTGAAGGGTCTTCATCTGCGGGCGGTAGCCTCCGCCCCAAGGCCAGATACTGTTGGCCTCGTCCTTGCCTTCGGCACGCCGGCGCTGGTTGAGCGGCGCTTCGGCAAGCACTTTCTGCGATTTCAAAATAAGCTCATTGAGCAGTGTTGCCGTGGCAAGGGCTTCTTGCTCATGGCCCTTCTCAGGGCGCACAAGCAGCTGTTGCCATTTCTCGTTTGGGTGGTCGTGGGGTGGGGCGCAGTCGATGTGCTTGTTGCCACCTTTTATAATAAGCAGGTGGCGATACTGTATGCCCTTTATGAAGCGCACCCGGTCGTCAGCGAGGTGCTCGTTGAGCAGATTGATAAGTTCCTCACTCTCCTCTGTAGTGAGGTGGCCGCCATGGTGGTTCTTTATAAGTCCGTCGGCGAGGCAAATGATGTTGCAGCGCAGAGCGAGGTCGTCGGGCTGCATGTCGTAGCCGATGGAAGCCGCCTCAAGCGGTCCGCGTCCCTCGTAAACCTTGTTCATGTCGTAGCCAAGGATTGTGGCGTTAGCCACCTCGCTGCCAGGATGAAAGCCGTCGGGAACGGTGAGCAGTCTGCCCGTGCGTCCGTGCCGCGCTATTAGATCCATGTTGGGAGTGTTGGCATACTCAAGGAGAGTCTTTCCTCCGAGTCGGTCGACGGCATGGTCAGCCATGCCGTCACCGAGAATGATGATGTGTTTCATAGGCGAAATATTAGTAAGTGTGTGGTTATCCCTCAATGCCTATTCTATATGTTGGCAATCGACATGATGTTGGCGAACACTCCGGCAGCCGTCACGCTTGCTCCTGCGCCGTAGCCCTGAATGAGCATTGGGTATTCGCGGTAGCGCTCAGTCGTGAGCGACACGATGTTGTTACTGCCCTGGAGATTGTAGAAAGGATGTTCCTGTCCCACTTCCTTCAGCGCTACGCTGGTCTTGCCGTGGTCGAACGTCGCCACGAAACGCCAGCGCTTGCCCTCTTTCTCAAGTTGGCGGCGACGGCTCTCGAAGTCGGCGTCGAGCTTAGGAAGGTTTTTCCAGAAATCCTCAATGGAGCCTTCAAAGAATTCGTCGGGGATGAAGAGATGCTTCTCCACGTCGCTCTTCTCCACCTTGTAGCCTGCTTCGCGGGCAAGGATGACGAGCTTGCGTATGACGTCCTTGCCTGAGAGGTCGATGCGTGGGTCGGGTTCGCTATAGCCCTGCTCCTTAGCGCGGCGCACCGCCTCGGAGAGAGGCACGTCGGCTGAGATTTCGTTGAATATGAAGTTGAGCGTGCCGCTGAGCACTGCCTCTATCTTCAGAATTACGTCGCCTGAGTTGCGCAGGTCGTTGATGGTGCCGATGATGGGCAAGCCTGCGCCCACGTTTGTTTCGTAGCGGAAGAGCACGCCGCGCGCCAACGCTGTCTCCTTTAGTCGGATATAGTTGTCGTAGGACGACGAGGCGGCAATTTTGTTGGCTGCAATCACTGAGATGTTGTGCTCAAGGAACGACTGGTACAGTTCTGCCACGTCCTTGCTTGCCGTGCAGTCAACGAAGACGCTGTTGAAGATGTTCATTCCGATTATTTCGTCGCGCAGCTGCAGATCGCTGCTTGAGGGAGCGGCGTCGAGTTGCTGGCGATAGGAGGTGAGGTCGATGCCGTCGCGATTGAAAATGGCTTTCCTTGAGGTGGCGATGCCAACGACGTTGAGCTTCAGTCGTTTGGTGCGCTTCAGTTCCTCGTATTGGTCGTGAATCTGCTCAAGGAGCTGTCCGCCCACCGTGCCCACGCCGCACACGAAGAGATTGAGCACCTTATATTCGGAGAGGAAGAACGAGTCGTGGATTACGTTGAGTGCCTTGCGGAGGTACTTGCTGTCGACGACAAACGAGATGTTGGTTTCCGATGCGCCTTGCGCGCAGGCTATGACGCTGATACCGCTTCTGCCAAGAGTGCCGAAAAGTTTGCCGGCGATGCCAGGTGTGTGTTTCATGTTCTCGCCGACGACGGCAATGGTGGCAAGTCCGCTCTCTGCGTGCATTGGGAACATGGCGCCCGTTTCTATCTCCTTGGCGAACTCGCTGTTGAGAACCTCGACGGCTGCCTCGGCGTCTTGGTCGCGCACACCGATGGATGTGGAGTTCTCCGACGAGGCCTGCGACACCATGAACACGCTGATGCCGTTGTCTGCCAATGCCGTGAAGATGCGGCGGTTGACGCCGATGACGCCAACCATGGACAGACCGGTTACGGTGATGAGCGTGGTGCCGTTGATGCTGGAGATACCCTTGATGGGTTTGGAGTCGTTGGCTATCTTTGCCTTGATAACCGTGCCTTCTGCGTCGGGGTTGAACGTGTTTTTCACGCGGATTGGTATGTTCTTCACGCAGACAGGATATATTGTTGGCGGATAAATCACTTTTGCGCCGAAGTTGCAAAGCTCCATGGCTTCAATGTAGCTGAGCTCGTTGATGGTGTAGGCAGTCTTGATGACGCGCGGGTCGGCGGTCATAAATCCGTCAACGTCAGTCCATATCTCAAGGATGTCGGCGTCGAGGGCAGCGGCGATGATGGCTGCCGTATAGTCGGAGCCACCACGTCCGAGATTGGTGGTCTCGTCGGTGTCGCGATCCATACTTATAAAACCGGGAACAAGAGAGATGCGCGGCAGGTCGGCGAAGGTGCGGCGCACGAGGCGGTTTGTGAGTTCTGAGTCGAGAGTGTTCTTGCGGTTCTTGCGCATGGTCTTTATGAACTCGCGCGAGTCAAACCAGCGTGCACCGTGTACGAGCGTGGCAACGATGTTGGAGCTGAGACGCTCGCCGTAGCTGACAATTGCGTCCTGTGTCTTTTGAGAGAGGTCGTGGATGAGGAATACGCCAAAATATATGGAGCGAAGTTGCTCGAAAAGGGAGTCGACGATGCGGAAGAGCGTCTCGCGCTTGTGCGGGTCGTCGATAATGGTGTCAATCATGTGGTGGTGGCGGTCGACCATGGCCTGAAACTCGTCCTTCCACGTCTCGTCGCCCTTCACGGCGAGTTGCGATGTGGCGATGAGCTTGTCGGTAATGCCGCCGAGCGCGCTCACTACGATGATGACGGGTTGTTTTTTTGCCTCTTTTTCTACAATAGCCTTCAGGCTGAGGATGCTCTCTACGGAACCTACGGAGGTTCCGCCAAACTTCAATACTTTCATTTCTTTCTTGTTCTTTGGTTAATGCCTCCATACAAGGGAGGCTGATTGTGTTTCGACGTCGATGCCTGCCGTGGCCAGTGAGACGGGCTTCTGCTCCAATCCTCAATACGTGAGAGGTATGGGGTTAGACTCCTCGGTCTGCTCATTGGTTACTGACTCGGTTGTGGAACTGCTCGGCGCCGTGTCGTTGACATAGAGTGTTCTTGATAAAAAGTGTAGGCAAATTTACGAAAAATAAATGTTATGGCAACCGAAAAGGCTGTCTTTTTTACTTATTTGTCAGCAATTTTCTTGATTCGGTTGTTCTTTTGTAGATATATTGTCTTGTCGGTGCAGCCGTTTCATTCTGCGTATTACAGAAGAAAAGATACGTTTGTACAGATTATCGTGTTTCGTCGTTGTGAAGGTGGGGGACATCCGTCACGTTGTCAGCGCTGAAATTTATTGTGGTTATTGCACTGTATTTGAGTTTATTTTCTTAATTTTGTGCTACATTAATAATTATGATATGATACAGGAATACCAAATACGCGTGCAGCCCGTAGTGGCATCAAGCGAGCAGAACATACGCCAATTTGTTGCCGACGACAAGGGCATCGACGCACGCACGATAAATGCCGTGCGTATCTTGAAGCGCAGCATAGACGCGCGTCAGCGCACAATTTACATCAACCTTACCGTTAGGCTTTACATCAACGAAGTGCCACAGGACGATGAGTATGTGCATACAGAATATGGCGACGTGAGCCAAAAGCCGGCTGTCGTGGTGGTGGGCGAGGGACCCGGCGGACTCTTTGCCTCGCTGAGGCTGATAGAACTCGGACTGCGCCCCATTGTGCTGGAGCGCGGAAAGAACGTACGCGACCGCAAGGTAGACCTTGCCAACATAAAGAAACTGCAGGCTGTTGACTCTGAGAGCAACTACTGCTTCGGCGAGGGTGGTGCAGGAGCCTACTCCGACGGCAAACTCTATACACGCTCGAAGAAACGCGGCAATATAGAGAAGATTCTCAATGTTTTCTGCCAGCATGGTGCGTCAACGTCTATTCTCGCCGATGCCCATCCGCACATCGGCACCGACAAACTGCCGAAGGTGATTGAGAATATGCGCGAAACAATAATAAGATGTGGTGGCGAGGTACATTTCCAAACGAAGATGACGCGCCTCTTGTTCGAAGGCGACACGGTGGTTGGTGTTGAGGCCGTGAATCTCGTGAATGGGGGAGAGGAGATTTATCGTGGTCCGGTGATACTCGCCACGGGACATTCAGCACGCGATGTCTACCGGTATCTTGCTGAGGCAAAGGTTGAGATTGAGGCAAAGGGCATTGCCGTCGGTGTTCGACTGGAGCATCCGTCTCACTTGATAGACCAGATACAGTATCATTCCAAGCAAGGCAGAGGCAAGTACCTACCTGCAGCAGAATACAGTTTCGTCACACAGGTGGACGGACGCGGAGTGTATTCATTCTGCATGTGTCCCGGAGGCTTCGTCATTCCTGCGGCAACGGACAAGGAGCAGATTGTGGTCAACGGCATGAGCCCGAGTAACCGTGGCACGCAGTGGTCTAACTCAGGCATGGTGGTTGAAACCCGACCAGAGGATGTGCCAGGCGAGGAGAATGATGCTTTGCGCGTGATGCGCTTCCAGGAACAGCTCGAACGCTCTTGCTGGCAGCAGGGCAACATGAAGCAGACTGCCCCGGCACAGCGCATGGCCGACTTCGTGAACGGACGCCTGTCATACGACTTGCCGAAGAGCAGCTATGCGCCGGGACTTATTTCGTCGCCGCTCCACTTTTGGATGCCGCGTCAAGTGGCGGGTCGTTTACAGGAAGGCTTTAGGAAGTTTGGAAAGATGAGCCACGGATTCCTCACTAATGAGGCTGTACTTATCGCTACAGAAACCCGCACGTCGTCGCCAGTGCGCATCCTGCGCGACCGTGATACATTGCAGCACGTACGTCTGCACGGACTTTTCCCGTGCGGTGAGGGCGCTGGTTATGCTGGCGGCATAGTGTCGGCAGGCGTAGACGGTGAGCGTTGTGCGGAAATGTGTGCGGCATACATTGCTGCGGAATAACATTATTGTTGATTATAACAAAGGGATAAAGGGCAATTGCAGACGAACAAAAAGAGAGTAAGGGTGCGACCTGCGGGAATGCGAAGCACCGATAAATGGCAATTGCAGACGAACAAAAAGGAGGTTGAGCGAAACGCTCAACCTCCTTTTTGTGTCTGTATTAGAGATTTTCTTACTTCTTGCCTATCACTTCGAACACTTCGACGTTGCCCTCAATCTCAGCCTTCACTGCCTTCTTCGCCACGTTGACATTGAAGAAGGAATTATCAATGTTGGTAGAGGCAATGAGCTTGCCCTTGCTGTCATACTGGTTGAATTTCAGTTCGTTGTTGGGTTGCACGTTGAGCAGCAGCGTGAATGTCTTAGTGCCCTTCTCTATGCCAAACGTTGTCTTGCCCGTGTTCTGGAATGACGTCACAGGATTCTTGTCGAAGGCAAACATGGCAGCCTCCTTGTCGGCTGACTCTACCTTGAACGGCAACGACTCTGGAGTCGTCGGGTTTACCATGAACTCGCGTACGGCAATCCAGCTCTTCTTCTCCGACTCCACTTTGCGAATACGTACGTAGCGTGCCTTCACAGCGTCGCCCTTCCAGTGGATGATGTAGGTTTTCTTCAGTTCGCCCGTGAGTGGAGTCCAAGTCTTGCCGTCAGCAGATGCCTCGAGGATAGTGTTGTCGAAGTAGTCAACGTCGTCGATAGAGTTGCGTCCCTGAAGGATACGCACCTCGCGCACGTCACGAACAGTGCCAAGGTCGGCTCCAACCCAGTCGCCAGTAGCTTGGCTTTGACCGCAGTGGTAGTAGGTAGTGGAGTCGTTGTCAAACATCAGCTTGTTTTGCGTTGTGGCGAGAGTTGGATATGTGCCGATGCCCTTGTAGAAGGCAGGCACTTCCCCCGTGAGGTTCTGGAAGAACTGCTTCGCCATGTCGTCCATGCCGTTTTCGTAGAACGGCTGCAGTTTCATCGTGCCCGATTTGTGTTTCTCGTAGGCAGCGCGCTGTTCCTTCGTCATGCGGTTGGCAACGAAAGCGTTCCAGAAGTTTTGGTTGTTGCCGCTGCGGAAAATCTGCATAAGCTGAAGAGTGTTCTTGCCGCGCTCTCCAAGTTTCTTGAATTCTACGAGCCAAGGTTCCAATTCCTTCATGAGAAGCTGGTTCTTGCAGTTGCGCTCCATTGTCTTTTTAGCCTTCTCCACGCGGTCGAACTCTTTGTAGAGGTCTTCGTAGGCCTTTTCGGAGAAGTCGGCGAGGCGGAACGTATTTGTTTCCCATGACTCGGCGCGTCGGTAGCCCGTCTCCGTGTCGCAGGAATGTATGGCGAAAGTGCGGTAAGCCTCGTGTGCTTCAGGAGTGAGGTCGACGAGTCCGCGCTCCCAGTTGTCGATGGCGTTATAGTCGGCTACGTTCCAGTTGTAGTCGGCAACGCCGTAGAGAGCAAGTTTCGATGCCTCGCCGTGTTCCATCGGGTTTGAGAGCACGCCACATGTCATTTTGTCCGTGATGTCGTTCTCAAGTCCGTAGGCAGGACCTTGCATGATGATGTGGCGCGCATAGTCGGTCACGGGGAAGTTCCACCAGTAGTAAGCCGGGCGCTTGATGCGCGAGTCAACGAAGTCGAGCGTCTCTTTGGTGAGGTCGGAGCAAACGACTGCACCTGTCCAGAATACGTTTATCGACGGGTCGAGTTCGTTGCCGTAGATGGCGAGCGGACCGTCAGGTCCCGGTTTTGCCCATAGTTGTGAGTAGTCGGTAGGGCAGACCACGAGCGGAGCCACATCGCCCTTCGCCTTCACGAACTCGCGTGTGAGGCGGTTGAGCAAGTCTACCTGTTTCTTTGGATTTGTACCCTCGCCGTCGATGTCGTCGAAATGGATGGCAAAGGAGCGCACGCCAAGGTCGTACATAAGATTGAACTTGTTGACGAGATTATTGTAGTCTTCCTCGTTCCATTTTATGTCCTGTCCCGGATGAATGGCCCACACGAAGTCCACGCGGTTTTTGCGACAGGCGTCCACCAGTTCGCGTATGTTCTTTGCTTGTTCCGGCGGATAGGGCAGACGCCAGTTAGGGCAGCTGTGGTAGGGGTCGTCCTTCGGACCATAGACGTATTCGTTGAGTTTGTTGCGTCCGTAGTAGTCGATGAGCGAGAGTCTCACTTGATGCGACCACGGCTCTCCGTAAAAACCTTCCACTACGCCGCGCAGTGGCAGATCGGGATAGTCGTTGCATGTGAGGTAGGGCAGTCGTCCTTTTGCTGCCGGGCTCTCGGCAATCTGGCGTAGAGTCTGCAGGGCGTAGAAGGCGCCGCGCTCGTCGTAGCCCACGATGTTGATGCCCTTCTTGTCGACTGTGAGCAGATAGGCTCCCGACGTCAGCTTCTTCAGTCCGGCTTTCTTTGCAGGCTTCTCGCCGAAGATGATGTTGAGGGGTGTGCCCTTGGCTGTTTGCTGGAGGAAGGCAATGTCGTTGGCAAACTTGCCCGACTTGTCTTTGAGCGTCACTCCGCCATTGAGGTCGAGCCAGGAAAGAGAGTCGATGGAGAGAGCGTGAGGAGTTGGGTTGACGATGAAGCCGTGATGATCGAGCTTCTTGCCCGGCACCATGTTGACATCCTGCTTCTCGCCTCGCTGCGAGTTGAGGTCGAAGCCGTCGGTTTGTGCGTAGACGCCGGAGGCGCAGGCTGCCGCAAGGAGAGTGGTGAGGATAAGTTTGTTTTTAATCATTGTGGTATTTTTTTTGTTTTCAGTAAATTCTTTTGTAGTCGTATTTTGTACAAAGTTAATGATTTTTATGCTGATGGCAGTATTTGTCAGTCTCTTTTAATTTATTTTAGTACGTTGTGCAAATCATTTAGTGTGTCGTGCAAAATCATTTAGTGTGTCGTAAATGAAAACTTTTGTTAATTCTTATCTTTGCGAATAAACTTTTTGTCATCATTTTAAATCTAATAAACAGAAGTCGCAATTAACTATAGGATAAATGTATTATTTGAATATAGAGATATATATTATTTAAATATGAATAGATACATATATAAATATGTAGGAATGTATTATTGAACTTTTGTAAGTTCAGAATTTAAGAGAGTATATAAAAGATTAGGAAAAAGAACATTATTATTAAAACCGCATTAACGTATGAAAAAGATTGGAATGGGCTGTTTGGCAGGCTTGTTTATGCTTTCGCTTTCGGCAGAATGTGAAGCGAAGCAGTGGTCGCTCAGAGATTGTATTGACTACGCCCTGGCAAACAACATTCAGCTCCAAAAAGCTAAGCTGCAGGAATATTCTGCACTTGAGGATGTCAAGCAAAGTCAAGCGCTTCTGTTGCCGTCGTTAAGTTTCTCCACGTCGCAGAACGTCAACTACACGCCGTGGCCGGAGACCGGGCGTGCTACCGTCACTGACGGTTATGTGCAGTCGGGTGTCGACAAAGTGTACTATAACGGATCATATTCGCTTATGGGCAACTGGACTGTATGGAATGGTGGCAAGAACACGAAGACCGTGAAGCTCAACCGCCTCACGGCTGAGCAGGCACGCCTCGACTCAGCTTCAACAGCCAATAGCGTGCTGGAGCAGATAGCGCAGCTCTACGTGCAGATTCTCTACTCCAACGATGCCATCGGCGTCAGCCGCGAGAGCCTCGCTACGAGTAAGGCCAACGAGGAAAGGGGCAAGACTATGGTGAACGTTGGCAAGATGAGTCGCGCCGACCTCGCCCAACTCACCGCTCAACGCGCTCAAGACGAGTATGCTATTGTGGAGGCGGAGAGCAACCTGCGCAACTACAAACGGCAGCTGAAACAACTCCTTCAGATAGCCGACGACAACGAGTTTGATGTGGCAGTGCCTGCCACCACCGACGAGATGGCTCTTGCGGCTGTGCCTGCTTTAAATGACGTCTACACGGCGTCGGTTGAGCAACGTCCGGAAATCAAGAGCGCCCGACTCGGCATCGAGAGCAGCGACCTCAGCGTGAAGATAGCCAAGGCGGGAAGAATGCCGACGGTCAGCCTGAACGCAGGTGTTTCCACATCTACAACGTCGATGAGCAACAATGGTTGGGGCACGCAGATGAAGAGTAATTTTAATTTGGGCGGAGGCGTCACGGTAAGTATCCCAATTTTTGACAACAGGCAGACGAAGACTGCCGTCAACAAGGCGATGATACAGAAACAGAACTATCTGCTCGACCTTCAGGACAAGCAGACCACGCTCTATTCAACAGTGGAGAACTATTGGCTGCAGGCTGTCACCAACCAAAACAAGTTTAAGGCTGCACGTGTCTCTACAGAGAGTGCAGAGGCAAGCTACGAGTTGCTCTCCGAGCAGTTCAAGCAGGGACTGAAGAACATCGTGGAGCTCATGACAGGCAAGACCAATCTGCTTCAGGCGCAGCAGAACGAGCTGCAGAGCAAGTATCTCACGATACTCAATCTGAAGATGCTTGAGTTCTATAAGTCAGGAGAGATAAAATAAACGACCTCATCCCAGCCTCTCCCAAATTCTTGGGAGGGGCAGTAGGCTTTTCTTGTGAATGTATAAGGAAAAATAACAATAGAGAGATAATGAAAAAATTAAGTAAAGTATGGTTATTGGTGGCAGTTGTCATCATAGCCGCTATTGCCGTTTGGATTATGTCGGGCGGCAAGAAAGAACAGCAGATTTCGTTTGACACGGCAGCCATTGCGCCGGCAAACATTCAGAACAGTATCACAGCCACGGGCACCATTGAACCCGTAACGTCAGTGACGGTGGGTACGCAGGTGAGCGGCATCGTCAGCAAACTCTACGTCGACTACAACTCCGTAGTAAAGAAAGGACAGGTCATTGCCGAACTCGACAAGACCAACCTCATGAGTCAGCTCAACACTGCAAAGGCGCAACTCGCCAATGCGCAGAGCCAGCTCAATTTCCAAACTGCCAATTTCAATCGCTACAAGGCGCTCTTTCAGAAGGGACTTGTTGCCGCCGAGGAATTCGACAACGCACAGCTCAGCTATAAGCAGGCAAAGGAGCAAGTGGCGTCGGCGAGGGAGGAGGTGCAGCGTGCACAGACAAATCTCGGCTACGCTACCATCACGTCGCCTATCGACGGCGTGGTGCTCTCGAAGTCGGTGGAGGAAGGACAGACCGTGGCTGCAAGTTTCTCTACGCCAGAGCTCTTCACGATAGCGCAAGATCTTACAAATATGCAGGTTGTGGCTGACGTAGACGAGGCAGACATAGGCGACGTGAAGGAAGGCGAGCGCGTTTCGTTCACGGTTGATGCCTACCCTGACGACACCTTCGAGGGTACCGTTAAGCAGGTGCGCCAGGAAGCAACCACAACCAACAACGTCGTCACCTACGAAGTGGTGATCTCTGCTCCAAATGCCGATTTGAAACTCAAGCCAGGTCTGACCGCCAATGTTACAATCTTTACAGCTGAACGCAAGGGCGTGCTCTCCACTCCGTCGAAAGCACTGCGCTTCACTCCGCAGAAGGAGACTGTTGGCAAGATGAAGATTGTGGACCAAACGGGTAATGCAAAGAACAAGGTGTGGACAATAGAGGGCAATTCCATCGTAGCCCACAAGGTGAACGTAGGTATGAGCGACGGCACCAACACACAGATTCTAAGCGGAGTACCTGCCGGCACAAAGGTTGTGACGGGGCTTAGCGTAGTAGGAACCGACGACGACAAGTCGCAGCCAGATGGAAGCGGCGAGAGCAGTCCGTTCGCCCCAGGCCCTCCGGGAAAGAAAAAGTAAAGGAGAATTCATAAACAACTTATAAAAAACTCTTAAAACTCTGTCTTCCCTCTAACCGCAAAGGACGTTGCTCTTATTCCACTGATGAAGGAGCAAGATGTCCAAAGGCGGTTGGAGGAGGGACTCATTATATTATGGACGAAAAGAAAGTAGTAATAGAACTCGACAACGTGAAGCGCGATTTCGTCGTGGGCGACGAGACGGTGCATGCCTTGCGTGGAGTTTCGTTCAAGATATACGAGGGCGAATTCGTAACCATCATGGGTAAGTCAGGTTCGGGTAAGTCGACACTGCTAAATCAGCTCGGTTGTCTCGACACGCCAACGTCGGGCGAGTACTATCTCGACGGCGTATCGGTGAGAAAGATGTCGAAGTCGCAGCGCGCCGTACTGCGCAACCGTAAGATTGGCTTCATATTTCAGAACTACAATCTCTTGCCGAAGACGACAAGTGTGGAAAACGTTGAACTGCCGCTGATGTACAATCCTGACATAAGCGCGAAGGAACGGCAGGAGCGTGCCATTAAGGCATTGCAAGCCGTTGGACTCGGCGAGCGACTCTATCATAAGTCAAACCAAATGTCGGGCGGACAGATGCAGCGTGTGGCGATAGCCCGCGCACTGGTGAACGACCCTGCCGTGATTCTCGCCGATGAGGCGACGGGAAATCTCGACACGCGCACGTCGTTTGAGATACTCATCCTCTTCCAAAAGCTTCATGCCGCCGGACGCACTATCATCTTCGTGACTCACAACCCAGACATTGCCAATTACTCCTCACGCAATATCATGCTGCGCGACGGCCACGTGATTAGCGACGAATACAACCACAATATCCTCTCGGCAGCCGACGGACTGGCGGCGCTACCTGCTAATTCGGATGAATAACTTTAATGTTTGACACTTAACATTTAAAAAACTTAAGAACGTGAACTATAGTAACTTATTCAAAATAGCCCTACGTGCGATTGCCGCCAATAAGTTGCGTTCCTTCCTCACAGCCCTTGGCATCATCATCGGTGTGGCATCGGTCATCACGATGCTTGCCATCGGACAGGGCTCGAAGAAGAGCATACAGGCCAACATCGCAGAGATGGGCTCTAACATGATAATGATTAGTCCGGGAGCCGACCGTCGCGGGCCTGGAGGAGTACGCCAGGACGCATCGTCAATGGAGACGCTGAAGATGGCAGACTATCAGACAATAAAGGACGAGTGCAATTTCATCAAAGGCATTAGTCCGACGGTGAACAGCAGCGGACAATGGATCTACGGCAACAATAACACGCCGTCGTCCATCTATGGTGTCAACCAGGACTATCTCGACATCCGCCAACTATCCGTTGACGAGGGTGAAATGTTTACCGACGCCGACATCAAGGCAAGTTCGAAGGTGTGCGTGCTCGGACAGACTATCGTCGACAATCTCTTCCCTGACGGTAGCGATCCTGTTGGAAAGGTGGTGCGCTTCAACTCTATTCCGTTCCGAGTGATTGGCGTGCTCAAGAAGAAAGGCTACAACTCGATGGGTATGGACCAGGATGACCTCGCAATTGCTCCATATACGACGGTAATGAAGCGTATTCTCGCCCAAACTTACCTCGGCGGCATAACTTGCTCTGCCATCACGGAAGGACTCACCGACAAGGCTATCGACGAGATTACGACAATACTTCGCCGCAACCATAAACTGAAGGATGCCACCGACACGCAGAACGCTGACGACGACGACTTCAATATACGCTCGCAGGAAGAGCTGGCAAGCATGATGAACTCCACTACCGACATGATGACCATCCTCCTCGGATGTGTCGCTGGCATATCGCTCATCGTGGGCGGCATCGGAATCATGAACATCATGTACGTGAGTGTTACGGAGCGTACGCGCGAGATTGGCTTGCGCATGAGCGTCGGAGCGCGTGGCGTCGACATTCTCAACCAGTTTCTCATCGAGGCAATCCTGCTCAGTGTGACAGGTGGACTTATCGGAGTGGCACTTGGCGTCGGCTCGTCCTATGCCGTGAAGCTTATTGCCCATTGGCCTATATACATACAGCCATGGAGCATCATAATGAGCTTCGCCGTCTGCACATTCACAGGAGTGTTCTTCGGATGGTATCCGGCAAAGAAAGCTGCACAACTCGACCCGATTGAAGCCATCCGCTATGAGTAGCTGTTGAACGTAAGAATTTATTTTGGATTTCTCCGGAATTTCGAGTGACGGAATGACGGATTCTTGTCGGATATTTGCATCTCTGGTTGTCTAAAACTGCCTTCTCTTCAGACAGAATAGCCTCTTGGGCATTTTTTTGCAGTTTTTGATGTGCAGGCGGAAGGCGCTGTGCGCCAACTGCTTGTCGTTGTAGACGCTTTTGTGTGCAATGTCGAACGCCAGCTAAAGCGGCGCTTTAGAGAAGCTAAAGTGTCACTTTATCAACTGAAAAACGCCGCTTTGGCTGGCATTAATAAGTGTTTTGAAAGGATAAAAACGTGGGAATAGGGCTGTTTGTGCTCGATTCGACCATAAAATAAAAGCCGCGAAGAGCAATAAACACCGTTTCTTTTGCATCCCGACATTCTAAAACGCAAAAAACTTTTGTAACACTTTTTTACTCCATGTACAATATTTGTTCTTTGCTCCTCCTCCTATGCTTCAATATAATTAGGATTTCTAACAGGAGAGAATGTCCATGGGCTTGTCTACCAAAGTCTTTGCCCCGTGTTCAAGAAGAAATTCTTTGTCTCTAAATCCCCACAGCACGCTGATGCAAGGCATTCTGGAATTGCGTGCCGTTTCAATGTCAACATCGCTGTCGCCTATATACACAGCCCCCTCGGCAGTTACGCCGAGTTGTTTCATAGCCTCAATGACCGTGTCGGGAGCCGGCTTCTTGCGTATGTCCTCACGTTCGCCGATGGCTACGGGCACCAGCGTGCTGCCGAAGAAATGTTTGCACAACTCCTGCGTGGCAGCGTAGAACTTGTTGCTGACCACTGCCACTTTCTTGCCACGGCGATGAAGTTCGTTAAGCAAGTCCATGATGCCGTCGTAAGGCTTTGTAGTGTCGAGATTATGCTGCATGTAGTGGTTGCGGAAATCGGAGTAGGTCTTCTCGAAATTTGCGTTCTGCAAACCCTGTGGGATGGCGCGCTCCATGAGTTTTTTCACACCGTTGCCTACAAATCGTCTAACTTCGTCGATGGTACGCTCTGGCATATTGTTAGTGCGAAGAGCGTAGTTGCAGCTTGCTGCAAGATCGTCAAGCGTTGACAGAAGAGTTCCGTCAAGGTCGAAAATATAAGTGCTATACATTATATAATATATGTTGTAATGTTTGTGGCGTTTATCCTGTTTCCTTTTGTTTTGCAGTTGCAAAATTACATAAAGATTTCGACACTTGAAAAAACACTGATTTTATTTTGCTATAAATTATAATTGGCATACCTTTGCATAATCAAAAAAAACAAATATCAAGTCATGAAAAAGAATGTGAAGAGGAAATACCTCGTGCCGGCAGGTCTTTGCCTGTTGGTAATCTTTGCTGTGGTTTACTATTACTTTTTCGCCTCAATGTTGACAGGAGGCGAAACACGTTACGTATATATAGACAACGACGACACGGCTGACTCCGTGTACGCGAAGCTCTCCGATGTAACAAAAGGCAGGGGCATGGTGGGCTTCAGAACACTTGTGCGCCACAGCGGATACGCCGACAATGTACGCACGGGCCGTTATGCCGTGTGTCCGGGTGATGGCGCCTTCGTCGTCTTCCGCCACATGAAGAATGGACTCCAGTCGCCCGTCAGCGTCGTCGTGCCGTCAGTGCGCACAATGGATCGCCTCGCTGCAGAGCTCTCCAAGCGCCTCATGATAGACAGCACAGAACTTTACCATGCGCTGAGCGACGAGTCGGTATGCCGCAAGCTTGGCTACGACACAGCCACCATCGCCGCAATGTTCATCCCCAACACCTACGACATCTACTGGAACATAAGCGTAGAGAAACTCCTTGAACGTATGCAGAAGGAAAATCGCAAGTTCTGGAATCATGAGCGCACGTCTAAGGCTGAAGCCATGAAGCTTTCGCCTGTCGAGGTGTCTACGCTTGCAAGCATCGTCGACGAGGAGACAGCCAACAACGCCGAGAAGCCGATGGTGGCAGGTATGTACTACAACCGTCTAATGCTCCGCAATGCAGAGTATCCCGATGGAATGCCCTTGCAGGCCGACCCTACCATCAAGTTCGCATGGAAACGCTTCGATCTCAAGCGCATCTACAACAACCTCCTCTATATAAAGAGTCCGTACAACACCTACAAGAATCCCGGACTCCCGCCAGGACCTATCCGCATACCGTCTATAGCAGGCATCGACGCTGTGCTCAATCATGTGCATCACGACTATCTCTACATGTGTGCAAAGGAAGATTTCAGCGGCACACATAATTTCGCACGTACCTACGACGAACATCTGCAGAACGCAAAACGCTACAGCGACGCCCTCAACCGCAATGGAATAAAATAGAAAAGGAGCGGCGGTTTCACGACCGGCGAACCAAAGCTACAGATAAGCTACACTTTCCCAATCGCCTAAGGAAATGGGAAAATGTAGCGTTAACAATAATTCTGACGCAAAAACAGACGAAATTACGCGGATTATTAGTAACTTTGTACGCTTTATGGCAAATAAAACTTTTTTTTGACAAACCAACTAACTACACGAATATGAAAGGTATAGTTTTAGCCGGTGGTTCAGGCACACGCCTTTACCCGATTACTAAGGGAATAAGCAAGCAGCTCATCCCAATCTTCGACAAACCGATGATTTACTATCCCGTGTCAGTGCTTATGCTTGCAGACATAAGGGATATTCTCATCATATCTACTCCCGACGACTTGCCGTCGTTCAAGCGTTTGCTTGGAGATGGTAGTGACTATGGCGTACATTTTGAATACGCTGAGCAGCCTTATCCTGGCGGACTGGCACAGGCGTTCCTCATTGGAGCCGACTTCATCGGCGACGACAGCGCTTGCCTTGTGCTTGGCGACAACATCTTCTACGGAGCAGGTTTCACGCAACTTCTCCATGAGAGCGTGAACAACGTAGAGAAGGACGGGAAGGCAACAGTGTTCGGCTATTACGTCAACGACCCTGAACGCTATGGCGTAGCGGAGTTTGATGCCGACGGCAACTGCCTTAGCATTGAGGAGAAACCCGCACATCCGAAAAGCAACTATGCTGTTGTCGGGCTCTACTTCTATCCAAACAACGTGGTGGACATAGCAAAGAACATCAAGCCAAGCGCACGAGGCGAACTCGAGATAACCACTGTCAATCAGGAATATCTGAAGCGTGGCGAGCTCAAGGTGCAGACGCTCCAAAGAGGATTTGCATGGCTTGACACAGGCACGCACGACTCCCTTTCCGAGGCAAGCACATTCATTGAGGTCATAGAGAAACGTCAAGGCCTGAAAGTGGCGTGTCTGGAAGAAATAGCCTTCAAGAAAGGATGGATCGACCGCGATCGCCTCGTCGCTGTCGCACAGCCCATGAGCAAGAACGACTACGGGAAGTATCTCCTGCGCCTCGCCGACGGATTGTAACAAATAGGGCGAGTGCACGAAAAAAGGAAAGAATAACATTAGAACAAAACATTCATATAATCATCATTTAAAAATTTTATGGAAGACAACAATAGCCAAGGACTATACCCAGCACAGCCCGAAGCTGAGGAAAAATCGTCGTTTGACATAAAAACGCTTTACACCATCGTGATACTCAACTGGAAGTGGTTCTTGCTTTCAGCTATTATCTGTCTTAGTGCGGCGGCGATATATCTTCGATACACTACGCCTATGTATCAGGCCTACGTGAAGCTTCTCATCAAGGACGACGACAGCGGCGGACGCACATCGCGCAACAAGAGCTCGCTGATGGCTTCGTCAACTCTCGGCATTATGAGCAACTCTGCAGGGATTGACAACGAGATGGAGATTCTCTCCTCGTCCATTATCGCCGAGCAAACCGTAAAGAGCCTGAAGCTCTACGTCGACTACAAAATGGAGGGACGCGTCAAGGATCACTTGATGTACAACAATCAGCCCATCTCCGTTGACCTCGACGCCAACAACCTTGAGAATCTGAAGCAGCCTATCTTCCTGACGATAAAGAACGAAAAAGGAAAATTCCATATCGCAGGCAGCTACACATACGTGCCCAAGGACCAGGACAAGGCTCCCGTGCCTTACACCATCGACCGTGTAGTCGACCGTCTGCCGCTTGACATCAGCACAAGCGTAGGACGCATCTCTTTCCGTCGCAACGCCGCTTCTCCTCTGCCTGAAGGCAAGACGCTGTTTGCAACGATCTATCCGGCGAGGACAATGGCAATGAAGTATGCCGGTGCTCTCTCCGTCAGCCAGACGTCAAAGACGACAACCATCGCAGAGGCTGTGCTGACTGACGAGATTCCGCAGCGTGCCATCGACTATCTGAACCAACTCGTCATTAGCTACAACACGCAGGCAAATGCCGACAAGAACGAGATTGCCATGCGCACGGAGCGCTTCATCAACAATCGTCTTGAGAAAATCAACACTGAACTTGGTGCTACGGAAGGCAACATTGAGTCTACCAAGCGTCGCTACCGCATTGTCGACCCGCGCATCAATTCCGCACAGAGCGTTGCCAATTCTGACGCCTACACGCAGAAGCTCGCTGAGATGAATATGCAGCTCGAACTGCTCCGCAGCTTGAGCAACTACATGAACGAGCCTTCCAACAAGTACCAGACGTTGCCTTCCAATGTCGGACTGAACGACCCGGCATCGTCATCGCTCATTAATAGCTACAACCAGATTGTGCTTGAGCGCAATCGCCTGCTCCGCAGCGCAAGCGAGAACAGTCCGTCTGTAGTGCCGCTCACGGCACAGCTCGACGAACTTGCTTCAAGCATACGTCGCGCCATGGTTCAGGCGCAGCGCAATGCCGAGATTCAGCGCAACACCATACAGCAACAGTACAATATGTACTCCGGACAAATTCTCTCCACACCTGAGCAGGAGCGCGTCCTCAATCAGATTGGTCGCCAGCAGGAAGTGAAGTCGGGGCTCTATCTGATGTTGCTTCAGAAGCGTGAGGAAAACTCTATCTCTCTCGCTGCCACTGCCGACAAGTGCAAGCTCATCGACGAGCCGCGCATGATCGGACAAATTAGTCCGAAGTCGTCAATGATTATGATGATTGCTCTCATAATTTGTCTTGCCATTCCGGCTGTCGTGCTGTTCCTCGTCAACTTCTTCCGCTACAAGATAGAAGGACACGACGATGTGGAGAAACTCACCGACCTTCCTATAATCGGCGACATAGCCATTGCAAGCGACTCGGCGAAAACCAAGGCAGACATCGTTGTGCATGAGAACAAGAACAACATCATGGAGGAGGTGTTCCGAGGCATACGCTCCAACATCCAGTTTATGCTTAAGGAAAACCAGAAGGTCATTATGTTCACGTCCACAACGTCGGGCGAGGGCAAGACATTTACAGCCGCCAACCTCGCCGTGAGCTTCGCACTCCTCGGAAAGAAGGTGCTCGTCGTTGGACTCGACATACGCAAGCCGCGACTCAGCAATCTCTTTGAGCTGAAGGACCTCAAGCACGGTATCACCAACCTTCTCGTCAAGGAAGGACCGACACGTGAGGATGTGCATGAGCAGATTGTCAACTCGGGAATCAACAAGAACCTTGACTTGCTCATGGCTGGTCCGATACCGCCCAACCCGACGGAGCTTGTGTCGCGCAATTCGCTGGAGGAAATCTTCGCTATTCTCCGTAGCGAGTACGACTACATCGTGGTTGACACGGCGCCCGTAGGACTCGTTACCGACACCATACAGATTGCACGCATCGCAGACCTCGCCGTATATATGTGTCGCGCCGACTATACTCCGAAGGCAAGCTTCGAGTTTATCAACGCGCTCAACGTGCAGAAGAAATTGCCGCAGATGTGCATCATCATCAACGGCATTGATATGTCGAAGAAGAAGTATGGCTATTATTACGGCTACGGCAAGTATGGCAAGTACGGCAAGTATGGCAAATACAGCAATTACAGCCGCTACGGCAATTATGGCTACGGCTATGGCCGCACCAACTGCTACGCCAACTACACGTCGTTTGGTACCTACGGCACCTACACGTCGAGCCACTATGGCGACGACAACGACGATTCCATCAAGCGTTGATAATCTGAAATAAGTAGGCGGTCGCTCGACGACCGCCTACTTGTTATTTCTAAAAACAATCTGATTGTCTCTTCTATACAAGGAGCACTTTCTCTACTTAAAAATATAAAAAGCTAATAAGTAAAAATGACTATCGCGATAGATTTCGACGGCACAGTCGTCGAACATAAATATCCCGCCATCGGTAAGGAGATACCTTTCGCCACGGAGACTCTGCGTATGCTTATACGCGACCATCATAGACTTATTCTTTGGAGTGTGCGCGAGGGCGATTTGCTTGATGAGGCGGTGGAGTGGTGCAGGCAGCGTGGCGTGGAATTCTACGCTGTCAATCGTGACTATCCCGAAGAGAAAGCCACACACGAGGCTTTCTCGCGCAAGATAAAGGCCGACATATTTATTGACGACCGCAATCTCGGTGGACTTCCCGACTGGGGAACCATCTACCGCATGGTGAAGGAACGTGCCACATGGCAAGACCTCATGCAGGAGGCGCAGTCTGGACTTGAAGCAACACAAGCCCCAAAGCGCAAGAAGAAATGGGGCATTTTTTAGCTTCATCCATTTATTTTGTGTAATGCAAAATAACGGATGAATCTTTAGAAAATAGCAACTTGCCAAAATACTTGCCAAAATCAAGTGGCAAAGATTTGTGCAAAGCTAAAAAACGAAGGTTAAGCTCAGCCTTGCGTTGAGCAAAAGTATACAAGAGGGTGTGTCAAAACAACAATAAGCCGAGCGTGGCGCATTGCTTGTTGTTTTGACACACTCTCAAAAAGCAAGATTTACTGCTTATACCAAACGGAAATTCTCAATGTTCTTGAATCCGTTGAGGAAGTCGCGTGCTGCCATGCGCTTCTTTCCTGTCGCCTGAAGTTCCACAATTTCCAGCCAACAATCCGTGCAAGCCATAAAGAGATGACCATGCTCGGCTTTCAGCGAGCCAATAGCGGCTTCTCCGCGTGGCTTCTCCGTCTTCGCTGCTTTGTAGATTTTTAGCACGGAAGGAGCAGCGGAGTTTCCCTCGCATGGCGTGAGGTTCGCCCATGCGCCCGGCACGGGGCTAAGGCCGCGTATGAAGTCGTAGATACGCTTGGCGCTTAGGGCGAAGTTGATGGCGCAAGTCTCCTTGAAAATCTTCGGCGCGGCATGAAGACTTTCGCTCTCTTGCTGCGGCACGGAAGGCACGTTGCCGTCGGAGGAGATCACCAGGTCAACAGTGTCGCGGCAAATCTCCGCGCCCAGCTCCATAAGTCCGTCGTAGACGTACTCCACGTCAGCCGTGTCAGGGATGGCAAATTCGCGTTGCATGATGATGCGTCCCGTGTCGATATCGTGGTCGAGGAAGAATGTCGTTACGCCGGTTTTCGTCTCGCCGTTGATGACAGCCCAGTTGATAGGTGCGGCTCCACGGTAGTCGGGCAGCAAGGCTGCATGTACGTTGAATGTGCCGAAGCGTGGCATCGCCCACACAACCTCAGGCAGCATACGGAACGCCACCACCACTTGCAGGTCGGCATTGTAGGAACGAAGTTCCTCAAGAAACATTTCGTCCTTCATCTTCACGGGTTGCAACACAGGCAGTCCGTGCTCCAAGGCATATTCCTTCACAGCCGGCGCACGTAAAACGGAGCCGTGTCTGCCCACGGGCTTGTCGGGCTGCGTGACGACAGCCACCACGTTGTAGCCGTTCTCCACAAGCGTCTTCAGAGAGCCGACGGCAAACTCAGGTGTTCCCATGAACACTATGCGCAAATCTTTCTTTTCCATAGCTATTGGTCTTTTATTTCGTTTTTATGATACAAAGTTACGTAATTTATGTCGGATAAACAGAAAAATCACTAACTTTGTAGTGTATTAATATAAAAGGTAAAAAGAGTAATGACACAGAAAGAAGACATCAAGAACGCCATTGACGCTATGCGTAAAGGTGGTGTGATTCTTTATCCCACCGACACCGTGTGGGGCATTGGCTGCGACGCTACAAACGCCGAGGCAGTAGCTAAAGTGTACAAGATAAAGCAGCGCGACGACTCGAAGGCACTCATCTGCCTTGCCGACTCCGTCGACCGCGTGCAGCGCTACGTGCGCGATGTGCCCGCCGTGGCATGGGACATCATGGAGTTGTCCGAAAAGCCAACCACCGTGATACTCGACGGCGCTGTCAACCTTGCCCCTAATCTCATCGCAGAAGACGGCAGCATCGGACTGCGTGTTACCAACGAGCCGTTTTCCAAGGAATTGTGTTTCCGCTTTCAGAAGGCCATCGTCAGCACAAGTGCCAACATCAGCGGCGAGCCTGCCGCGCAGAACTACTGCGACATCGACCCCGCCTTGCTCGAAGCTGTCGACTACGTGTGCTGGACGCGCCGCCAGGAGCACAAACCTCACACGCCGAGCAGCATTATCAAACTCACGAAGGACGGACAGGTAACCATTATACGCAAATAAATGGAACAAACAGTTGTCGGCAGAGCGGAAAAGAGCATCGGCTATAATCTCTACAGATGGCGCACGCGCCATCTGTCCGATCGCCAGGCGACGATAATCCTTGCGTTCTTCATCGGATTCTTCGCCTCTGTAGCCGCTTACGTTCTGCACTCCATAATACACGAAATACAGCATCTGCTCACGTCGCGCTTCGACTCTGGCACGTTCAATTGGCTGTATCTCATGTTTCCCGTTGTGGGCATCTTCCTCACGTCGCTCTTCGTGAAATATGTCGTTAAAGACAACATCTCGCACGGTATAACGCGCATCCTCTACGCCATCTCCTCCAAGCAGTCGCGCCTGCGCCCCCACAACTGCTGGACATCCGTCATCGCCTCCGCCATAACCATCGGCTTCGGAGGCTCCGTAGGCGCCGAGGCTCCTATCGTGCTCACGGGTTCTGCCATCGGTTCCAATCTCGGCAAGCTCTTCGGCATGGACAACAAGACGCTCATGCTGCTCGTCGGATGCGGCGCTGCCGCTGCCATTGCGGGTATCTTCAAGGCGCCGATAGCCGGACTCGTCTTCACGCTTGAGGTACTTATGGTAGACCTTAGCATGGCTTCGCTGCTGCCTATTCTTACGGCAGCCGTCACGGCAACGTGCTTCACCTATATATTTATGGGCAGCGACTCTCTTTTCAGTTTCCACCTCGATGGGGCATGGATCGTGGAGCGCGTGCCGGCAAGCATCATGCTCGGCATTGTCTGCGGCTTCGTCAGCCTCTATTTCATCCGTTCCATGTCGGCTTGCGAGGGCGTCTTCGCACGCCTCAAGCAGCACCGCTATGCAAAACTTCTGCTGGGTGGAGTCATACTGAGTTCGCTGATATTCCTCTTCCCCGTGCTCTATGGCGAGGGCTATACAGCCATAAACATCCTGCTCAACGGTACGAGTGAGGCCGACTGGGACGAGGTGATGAAGAATTCCATGTTCTACGGTAACGGCAAATGGCTCATTTTCTACATAGCACTTGTGGTGTTCACGAAGACATTTGCCACGGCAGCCACCAACGGCGGAGGCGGATGCGGAGGTACGTTCGCGCCGTCGCTCTTCGTCGGAGCTTTTAGTGGCTTCCTCTTCTCAAGGCTTTGGAATATCTATGAGGTGGGAATATACATCCCGGAGAAGAATTTCACGCTGCTCGGAATGGCGGGCGTGATGGCGGGCGTAATGCACGCGCCGCTCACGGGCATCTTCCTCATTGCGGAGATTACCAACGGCTACAATCTTTTCATGCCACTTATGATAGTCAGCATCTCGTCGGTGATGACCATAAGCATCTTCGAGCCACACAGCATCTACGCCATGCGACTCGCACGTGAAGGCAAGCTAATCACTCACCATACCGACCGTTCCGTGCTGACGCTGATGACCATGGACAGCGTGATTGAGCGCGACTACACTTCCGTCACGCCCGACATGCCGCTCGGAAAGCTTGTCAACGCAATATCGAAGAGCCACACGAGCTTCATTCCCGTGCTCGACAATGCAGGCACGCTGCTTGGCGAGATTGACATAACGAAAATCCGCCACGTGATGTTCCGTGCCGAACTCTACAACAAACTGTCTGTGCGGCAGCTGATGCTGCCTATCGCGGCAAAGGTGGGCACGAGCGACTCTATGGAGGAAGTGATGCGTAAGTTTGACTTGAAGGGCACGCGCTACATGCCTGTTGTCAACACGGCTGGCCACTTGACTGGCTACATCTCGCGCTCACGCGCCTACAGCATGTACCGAAAGATGGTGGCCGACTTCTCCAATGAGTAAACGGATGAGGCGTCCCTCATTCTGCGGCTATAAAAAAGACAACGCCCTGTAAGGAAAAAGCATTTATAATCTCATAAGCTTTAGTCCTTACAGGGCGTATTGCGTAATTGAATGTTTCTACCCTGGCTAATGCCCAGGGCAATTAGTTTATTGGGCTTTCTTGCTTCCGCAAGCGACAATGTCGAGCGTAGCCAGCGTTGCCAAAAGTTCAGTTGGTTACTTCTGAATGTCCCAACCTACAGCCGAAGCGCCGAGCACGGCAGCCGACGAACCGTCAAGACCGCTCACGAGGAACTTGGCCTTGCCCTTGAAGATGTTGAGCACATTCTCGTCGTAGGCCTTCTTGATAGGATTCATGATGAGGTCGCCAGCCTTGGTCAAGCCGCCGAAGAAGATGAATGCCTCAGGAGAAGAGAATGCTGCGAAGTTTGCGCACGACTCGCCAAGCAACTTGCCGGTGAACTCGAAAATCTCATTGGCAATCTTGTCGCCCTTGCCGGCTGCCATAGCCACGTCGTAAGATGTGATCTTCTCAGGGTCGAGCTCGCGCAGCAATGAAGGCTCGTCAGAGTTGGTGAGGAATTCGCGTGCGGAGCGTGCCACGCCAGTAGCAGAGCAGTAGGTCTCAAGGCAACCTCTGCGTCCACATCCGCATGGACGTCCGTTCTCCTTCACGATAACGTGGCCAAGCTCACCTGCAAATCCGTCGCATCCATAAACCAACTGACCGTTCACGACGATGCCGGAGCCAACGCCTGTGCCGAGCGTGATGACGATGAAGTTCTTCATGCCGCGTGCCACGCCGTATGTCATCTCGCCGATGGCGGCTGCATTAGCGTCGTTGGTGAGAGCCACGGGGATGCCGAGCTTGTCGCTGAAGAGCTTTGCCAAAGGCACGATGCCGTCGCGTCCCCACTCAAGGTTGGGCGCAAACTCAATGGTGCCGGTGTAGTAGTTGCCGTTTGGGGCACCGATGCCCATGGCCTTGATTTTATCAATGCCGCCAACCTGGTCGATGATGATTTTCAATGCTTCCACGGAAGCGTCAACGTATGCCTCCACGTTGTTGCCGTAGCCTTGAGTCTTGATGGCTGTCGTAGCCTTGATGTCGCCGCGGCTGTCTACAATACCGAAGACGGAGTTCGTTCCGCCGAGGTCCAAACCGATTACATACGGTTTCAGAGTTTCTTCTGTCATGTTTTTTCGCTTTTATTTTGTTAATTAATAGTAATGGTTATAGGATGAGGCTTTCACCGAAAAAACAAAGGTATAAATGTCTTGAATGATTTGTTTGAAGTAGTTTCGACATAGCCTGTCCTTTAAAGGCAAAGGTATTAAAAATGTTGTAATCGGGCAAAGTTTTAAGGCTAAAATTTGCCTATATCATAAAAAAGTCGCAATTTTGCATCTGTTATGCAGTTTCCTATACAATTAGATATATTAGATTTCATATTCAAAGGCTTGCTGATAGGCATTATGGCATCGGCTCCGATGGGTCCGGTTGGCGTGCTTTGCATCCAACGCACTCTCAACAAAGGACGCTGGTATGGCTTTATCACGGGTCTTGGTGCTTGTGTCAGCGACATCATCTACGCCCTCTTCACGGGTCTCGGCATGAGCTTCATGATGAATTTCGTGGGCAACGAGTTCAATCGTTTCCTGCTTCAGATAAGCGGAAGCATCGTGCTTCTGCTCTTCGGCATTTATTGCTACCGTTCCAATCCGACGAAGAACATGCACCAAAGCAACAAGACGCAGAAGGGCACGCTCGTGCACAACGGCATAACGGCGTTTATCGTCACGCTATCCAACCCGCTCATCATCTTCCTCTTCATCTTCCTCTTCGCCCAGTTTGCCTTCGTCGTGCCCAATCGCCCCGTGGAGATGACCGTCGGCTATCTGAGCATTGTTGGCGGAGCCATGCTGTGGTGGTTTGGCCTGACATGGCTCATCGACAAAGTGCGCGGCAAGTTTGACGCAAGCGGCATTCTGCTTATCAATCGCGTCGTGGGCAGCATTGTCATTATATTCTCGGTGATAATGCTTGTGGGCACTGTGTTCAATCTTTATAAACTCCCTTATTAACAATGTTCATAGCTCAAGAATTAAAACGCAAGAGCACGGCGGAGTACGTGCTTTATATGTGGCAGGTGGAGGACATAATCCGCGCTTACGGCTGCCAGCTTTCACGTCTTAAGAACGAATACATCAGCCGCTTCTCCGACTACACCGACGAGCAGCGCGAGGAAATGGTCGACTGGTATGGCGATCTTATCACGATGATGAACTCCGAAGGAAAGCGGCAGGGCGGTCATCTCGCCATCAACGAGATCGTCGTGAAGGACCTCAACGACCTCCACAACCAACTCCTCCAAAGTTCACGATTCCCGTTCTATAACGCCGAGTACTACAAGGTACTGCCTTTTATCGTTGAACTGCGCAACAAGGGCGACAAGAACGTCTCCGAGATAGAGACTTGTCTCAACGCGCTCTACGGCGTGATGATGCTGCGCTTGCAAGGCAAGAAAATCAGTCCCGACACGGAGCACGCCATCAAGGAGATAACAACCTTCCTCGGCATGCTCAGCGACTATCACATCAAGGACAAGACAGAGGGACTCAAGTTCGACGACGACGAGGAAATATAATCCCATCCATGAATGGCGGGTACAATACAACATAATTAAAGTGGCACTTTAGGCAGTCTAAAGTGCCACTTTAGTTATCTTAAAGCGCCGCTTTAGTAAAGTTAAAGCGCCACGATTCGCCAATACATCACTTAAAATATTGAAAGTCATTGGCTGAAGAGCAGAAAATGCTCGAAAATTTATAGCAGTCTCAATAGATAGGCGGATGTCCATTTGGCTCTAAATGGTATTTTTTGTAACTTTGCATCCCAAAAGCACGTATAATAATATATGAATCAAGAAATAGAACGCAGGCGAACCTTCGCCATCATCTCTCACCCTGACGCCGGTAAGACCACGCTCAC
>ERZ808270.76-NODE-76-length-64773-cov-14.656000_pt1 | contig 64773 bp, 41 predicted proteins | sample MGYA00521082_ERZ808270 | MGnify/ENA primary metagenome ERZ808270 (study PRJEB31516, sample SAMN03275594) | gut metagenome | biome: mammalia-associated habitat; material: feces | host: Papio cynocephalus | place: Kenya | collected 2012-07-27 ... | reverse complement strand
GAGTGCTTTTACGAAAATATTACGTAAATTTGCACTTGCTTGTTGAATTCGCGGTTAATATAAATATGAACAAACTTATAATTATTCTTTATTTCTGTTTTTTCATAGCTCTGCAAGGTTACTCTCAAAGCACTTCAAACATAGATGCCATCCCGCCGGAAGCTGTTTCAGACTTGAGCATCAATACTGTTGACACCATTGCCACGCCTCAATGGACTCCATCGTTTGGCGACTGTGCCGAACTTACTGTCGACAACTTATACAAGGTTCTCGACAAATACAACGTGAAGTTCAAGAAGATTGTGGTGGCTCAGGCGATTTTGGAAACCGGACATTTTTCAAGTGTCCTTTGCGTGCAAAGCCATAACATCTTCGGACTGCGACACCCTTCTGACGGAAGCTACTACGTCTTCAACAATTGGGAAGAAAGCGTGAAGGCATATAAGGATGATGTGCAATATAAATATACCGGCGGCGACTACTATGCCTTTCTAACAAATATCGGCTATGCACAAGACCCACAATACGCACGTAAAGTGATGCAAATAGCCAGTACGCTCTGAAAAAAGACTTAGTTGTCATGCATTTCTTTGTCATATACATTTTTTTATTTACCTTTGCATGCGCTTAAGGTCAGCCCCATACCGGGGCTCAAGGGAATGGAGTGGAAAGCTCCAACTGTCCAGCAGCTGTAAGCAGCCATTAATAGACGTAAACTCAAGGTCACTGGCAACAGAATTATGCCGGGAAGACGTTTGCGATCAGGCTGACAAGTCAGAAAACCTGCCATAAGCCACATAAATTCTGATACGCACTCTCGGGTTAGGCGACAGAATAAGCAAAAAGACAGATAATGAACAGACAGACAGCATTGATATTGGCAATCCTTGCGTCCACAGAAATGTGGTCGCAAACCGATTCCATCACTTCACCCACACACCAGTTGCAGGAAGTTACCGTAAGACAAAACCGTCGCCAGCGCGCCTTGAGCGCTGTAGCACCGGTGCATATCCTCGACCGTTCAGACATGCTCACTATGGGAGTGGCTGACATGGGAGATGCTCTACAGCGCATACCGGGCATAACGCTACGCGACTACGGAGGGGCTGGCGGAGTGAAAACTGTTGCCGTACGCGGATTTGGAGCTAAGCATACGGGGGTAAGCTATGACGGAGTGATGCTCAGCGACTGCCAAAGCGGAGAAATTGACCTCTCACGCTATGCTCTTGACAACGTGGCGGAACTATCGCTGACTGTTGGCGACAACGACGATATTTTCCTGCCGGCACGCAACGTTACGACTCCTGCCGTGCTGAATATCCGGACTATCGGCATGCCTAATGGAAATAAGCTACCACACATAACAGCACAAGTGAAATGGGGATCATTCGGACTGCTCAGTCCTTTTCTGCGCTACGAGCAGAGTCTTAGCGACAGGTTCTCGCTTTCTGCCATGGCTGAATATACCTATGCCGAAAATGACTATCCGTATACGATACACAATATAACGATTACTACACACGACCGCCGCACAAACAGCCGTATGAACAGCGGGCACGGTGAGATAAACTTTGTTTGGAATACGCAGCCGACAAGCCGACTGACGGGAAAGGTTTATTATTACGACAACTCTCGCCAACTGCCGGGACAGGTGCGCTACTATACGAACGTTAGCGGCGAGACTCTCCACGACCGCAACTTCTTCAGCCAATTGGCATGGCAGAAGCGATGGGGAAGCCAATGGTCGGCAAAATTCACCGCAAAAACGAACTGGGCGAAGTCGGTCTATCGCGATGCTCTATATGCCGGGGGCATAAACGATGCAACCTACTGGCAACGCGAATACTATGCCTCTGCCGCCGTATTGTACGTACCGTCAGTACATTGGGCTCTCGACTATTCGGCAGACTATGCACTGAACAATCTCAACGGCAGTTCGAAACGCGCAGTAATGGGGCATCCCTACCGCCATTCTGTATTGCAGTCTGCCACGGTAAAATACCATACGGGAAGACTAACGGCAGTAGCTCGCCTACTTCACTCCCTGTATCTTAACCATCAGAAAGACGTAGAAGCAAGCGACGGTCGCCTCGATGTACAAGTGAATTCAGCAAAAGACATGCGCCGGCTGTCACCGTCGGCATCAATATCCGTGCGCCTTTCAAACGATGAAAGTCTACACTTGCGTGCCGGATACAAGAATATTTTCCGTACCCCTACATTCAACGAAAGCTATTACTACCACTACGGCAGTACTGATCTCAATGCAGAATCAACCGACCAGTGGAACCTTGGCGTTACTTGGGCTCCCAAGTTGTCGAAACACACAAGTATGAACCTTACCGCCGACGGATACTACAACCATGTAAAAAACATGATTGTTGCCGTGCCATACAATATGTTCGTATGGACATGCGTCAACATCGGACGCGTAAGGAGTATCGGGGCGGACTTCAACTTGCGCATTGACCACATGTTCAATCCCAAGCACAAGCTGTATGCCGCAGGTAGCTACAGTCTGCAGAAAGTGGAAAACCGCACAAACCGCGAGTCGCCTAACTTCGGCAAGCAGATTGCCTATATGCCGGAACACACCTATAGTGGTTCAATAGGGTATGAAAATCCATGGGTAAATCTGTCGGTACATGCCACAGGCATGAGCAGCCGCTGGCCTAACAACGAGCACTACCCTACTACAATGATTGAAGGATTTGTAGATTTCGGAGTAACGGCATACCGCCAGTTCCATATCGGAAGACACCGGATAGAAGTTCGCGGCGACCTGAAGAACCTGTTCGACAAGCAATACAGTATCGTTGCCCTCTACCCAATGCCGGGAAGAAGCTATCAAATGACATTGAACTATAAATTTTAAATAAAAAGAAAATGAAAATGAAGAATTACATTAAGACCTTGGCGGTGTTGCTTATGGGTGCAACCATCTTCACCGCTTGCGACGACAACGACGACGCACCGAAGTACGAACCCGTAACCGTCAGCAACGGAGCCTTCCTTGTATGCAGCGGAAACCAGAGCAGCAGTATCGTGGGCAGCTTATCGTATGTAGACTACGCAAAGAGCAGCATCCAGAACGACGTGTTTAAGTCGGCAAACGGCCGTGTGCTCGGACTGACGGCAAACGACGGTGTGGTATATGGCAGCAAGATGTATCTTGCCGTTACCGAGGAGAACACCATCGAGGTGGTCGACGTGAAGACAATGCGCTCCCTGAAACAGATAAAGACAAACATCGACCTTGGCGAAAACTGCTTGAAGCCTCGCTGCGTTACTGCTGCCAGCGGAAAAGTTTACGTTTCGTTCTATGGTGGCTCATCGTCAAGTTATGATGCAAACTGGAACGCAACAACTACCGGCAACGGCTGCGTTGTGGCTATCGACACCGTGGAATATGCCAAGGAGAAGATTTACCAGGCTGGTTCATTTCCAGAGGGCATAGCCGTAGCTGGTGGCAAACTTTATGTGGCAAACTCAGACTACGCAGCCGTAACAAAGGCTTCTGTATCTGTAATCGACCTTGCCACCGGTGCTGACACTCCGATAAAGGACTCACAGATTACCAATCCTACAAAGGTGGCTGTTGACGGCAGTGGCAACATCTATGTGATGGATATGGGTAACTATGGCGACGTTAAGGGTGGAGTGCGCAAAGTGAGCGGCAACACCGTAACGACTTTGCTCGATGCCACAGCTATGGCTTTCGACGGCACTCATATCTATACATTCAACAATACTTCTTACGGCAAGGCTGCAAGCACGTATGAGGTTTACAATATCCAGAATGGACAGAAAACTACATTTATCACCGACAGCGACCAGACTATCTATAGCCCTAACTGCATCGGCGTTGATCCTGTAAACGGATATGTTCTCATCGGTGCCTATCAGAAGAATCCAGACACAAATAAGGCTAACTACAAGGGCAACGGTCGCATCTTCATGTTTAAAGCCGACGGAACAAAGGTTGGCAACTATGAGTGCGGCGTTGGTCCTACTTCATTTGTGTTCAACATCGGCACTGAATATATCAAGAAGTAATATTACTTCTATATAATATAAGGTATAGACAATATGAGACAACAATAAAGACTGCATGGTCTTTGGTTGTCTCTATTGTCATTTATCAAAGGAAACAGAACTTTCAACTCATCACCAAATGCGCAAATACATTCTGCTTTTGATTACTGTCGTGTTGCTTGCATCTTGTGGCAACAAAACAGCACAGACACTTGACGGTGGCGACACCATCCGCATGAAATATGCTTCACTGCTGACGCTTGTAAGTCATCATGGCTACACTGTTGCAGTAGTGAAAAACCCATGGAAAAGCGGCAAGGTGCTACACACCTATGTTCTTGTGCCACGTGGACAAAAAGCGCCGGAAACTGACAAGCTTCCGGATAATGCCACAATAGTGGAGACCCCGGTAAGGCGAGCTGCGGTTTTCACAACCGTACACTGCTCTCTGCTCGATATGCTCCAGCGCAAGAACTGCATAGTAGCTGTGGCTGACGTGAAATACATCAAACTGCCTTTCATACAACAACAGGTAAAAAAAGGCATAATAACCGACTGCGGTAGCGGTCTGCAACCCGTGGTAGAGAGGATAATGGACGTTAAGCCTGACGTTATCATGCTGTCGCCATTTGAAAACAGTGGCGGATACGGCAAGACGGAAGAACTCGGCATACCTATCATTGAGTGTGCCGACTACATGGAGAGTTCCCCTCTGGCACGCGCTGAATGGATGAAATTCTATGGCATGCTGTTTGGTGCCGAAAAGGAAGCCGACAATCTTTTTGCCACTGTTGACAACAGCTATCAGAACCTTTGCCGACAAGCAAGACAAGCAGGACCGGGACGCTCCGTGATTATAGACAAGATGGTTGGCAACGTGTGGTATATGCCGGGCGGCAAAAGCACTATCGGACAGATGGTTAAAGATGCCGGAGGACAGTATCCTTGGGCTAATGACGACCACAGCGGTAGCTTGTCGCTATCTTTCGAAAATGTTCTGGAGAAGGGCGGCGATGCTGACGCATGGCTCTTCAGATACAGCAGCAACAAGATTTACGCTACTGGCGACTTGCTCGCTGAACGTAGCGGATACAGCCAAATGAATGCGTTTAAGACAGGCGAACTGTATGGATGCAACGTGGAGAAGACGTTGTTCTATGAGGAAACACCGTTTCATCCCGATTATCTGCTTGCCGACTTCATTCGTATCATGCATCCTAACCTGAAGACTACAGGAAAACTACGTTATTTCCAAAAACTTAAATAATGAAACGAGACACTGCATACTGCATACTGTTGGCTATAGCCACTGTCATCCTCTTCGCTGGAAGTCTGCTTATCGGATCGGTATCGATTCCGTCAAAAGATGTCTTCGACATTCTTACGGGAAATGAACCGGCAAAACCAAGCTGGGGATACATCATCATGGAATCACGCCTGCCACAGGCTATAACTGCCCTTTGCTGCGGCGGTTCGCTGGCGGTTTGCGGACTGATGTTGCAAACGGCATTCCGCAACCCACTCGCCGGTCCGAGCATATTCGGCATCAACAGTGGAGCAAGTCTCGGCGTCGCCTTAGTGATGTTGCTTTTCGGCGGCAGCGTATCGGTAGGTTCTGTCAGCGTCGGCGGTTTTGCCGCCGTATTGGCAGCGGCATTCATCGGAGCCATGGCTGTAATGGCACTCATCTTTTTCTTCTCTACCCTCGTGAGAAACCACGTAATGCTGCTCATTATCGGCATAATGATAGGATACATAACAAGCTCTGCAATATCCCTGCTCAATTTCTTTGCCACCGACGAGGGAGTGAAGACGTATGCAGTATGGGGAATGGGCTCGTTCGGCGGCGTGACGATGAAAATGATTCCAACTTTCGCAATACTCACGGCTATCGGACTCGTAGGCAGTATACTGCTCGTTAAACCACTAAATGCCCTGATGCTCGGCGACAGATATGCCGAGAATCTGGGCATTAACATAATCCGCACACGAAATTTGCTACTGACGGTAACAGGATTGCTTACCGCCGTGTCAACGGCATTTTGTGGACCTGTGGCATTTATCGGACTTGCTGTGCCACACATGGCACGACTGTTGCTCATTACCGACAATCACCGGGTGCTCCTTCCGGCAACCATACTTATGGGATGTGCCATTGCACTGCTGTGCAACATCATCACCGTACTGCCGAGCGAGGGAGGCATTATACCGCTTAATGCCGTAACTCCCATCATAGGTGCCCCTGTCATTATATATATTATTTTGTCGGGGAAATAAAGACAAAGGGAATATATATGCCGACTCACATAAGGTACATAAGGCAGTTTATAGAAAGGCAAATCAGCATTTTTCAAACGTCTTCACGAATCCCCACTTGTTGAAGTCGAAGAGTCCGATATCGGTGAGTTTCATCTCTGGAATTACAGGCAGACACATAAATGCCATTGTTATAAACGGTGCATGGAACTGGCAGCCCGCCTTTTGCATGGTATCACGAAGAAGAGAACTACGATAGGCAATCTCATGTCCGCTCAGCGGAGATATCAGTCCGGCTATCGGCAGCGCCAGGTCTGTCATCTCGCTACCGGCAATGGCCACGAGTCCGCCCTTCATCTCCACCACACGGTTTATTGCCTTTACGATATACTCGTCTTTTGCTCCTATAGCCACGATATTGTGGCAGTCATGGGCTATAGATGCCGCCATGGCACCGTTTGTCAGGCAGAATCCGCGAACGAGTCCCACAACAGGTTTTGCCCCTTCATGATATCTGTTGTAAACAACAATCTTCTGCACTTCGCCCCATGCATATCGACTGTCTACAAGAGGGTTTCCCGTAACCAGCACCTCTTCGCTCTTTGTAAACAAGCTCCCGTCGAAAGCACGAATTATACGTACCCTGTCGCCACTACTAATCGGCAGACAGATGTCATCGGCTGTGATTGGCTTTGCTACAAAATGGTTTGGATAGTTGTCGAGAATAGCCATCTGGTTGTTTATCGACTTGGCTTGCGACTTTATGATGCTCAGAAACGAATTGCAGTTGTAAACCTCTTTGCCCTTCACCACAGTGAGAAGCACACGGAAGTTTGGCGTAAGGTTATTCACGGCGATAAAGTTTGCCGCATCACCCTCACGGAGCAGTCCCCATTTCAAATGATAATGCCGCTGCGGCGTGACGCATACCGCCTGCAGGATATCCCAGAAGTCGTAGCCGTCAGCCATGGCACGAGAAACGATACTGTTGATATGACCGCGTATCAAGTCGTCAGGATGACAGTCGTCGGTGCAGAACATCACCTTGTCGGGATGTTCCTTGAGCAAAGGAATGAGAGCCTCATAATTTTTTGCCGCCGAGCCTTCACGAATCTGCACCGTCATACCCGCCTCAACACATGCCCTCGCCTCTTCAAGCGTGGCACACTCATGGTCGGTGGATATTCCGGCGGCAGCATACCGCCGGCGTTCCTCGCCCAAGAGTCCCGGAGCATGCCCGTCAATCGGTTTGCCGTGACGCTTAGCAGCCTCAATCTTTGCCATCACCTCCTTATCACCGGAAAGCACACCGGGGAAGTTCATCATCTCTGCCAGGTAGCCGATATCATCGCGAGCCATCAGTTCCTCGATATCTTTGCTGTCGAGCGTGGCACCGCTCGTCTCTATGTCTGTTCCACACGAAGGGACGCACGACGGTGCACCGAAACAGAAGTTGAAGCGAATATGCTTGCCGCTGTTTATCATGAATTCTATACCATCCTTGCCGAGCACGTTGCCAATCTCGTGCGGGTCGGCTACAACTCCGATGGTGCCCTGTTCCACAGCAACTCGTGCAAACTCTGCCGGCACCATCATACTGCTCTCTATATGCACATGGCTGTCGATGAAGCCCGGCATAAAATATGGAGCATCGGCTTCCACGTCATCACTTGGAGCGATACTGCTTATCACTCCGTCTTCTACAGTCACCTCGCCGTCGAATACTCTACGCGACATGACATCTACTATATGACCTTTGTATTTCATATCTCTTTTTTTAACTTCTGTTATGCAGGCGCAAAGATATAAAAAAATGTAATGTTTATTATAAGTGAATAGCAATAACTTTTAAAAAAAACAGATTTGTTGTTAACCTTAATATAGAATCTGTCATTAAGGAATAAAGAAACAAAATAATTAACCATTAAATAGCTATTCACAATTAGTTTATACAAACAACAAAACATTTATATTTAAAACAACCGTTACAACATATACAACCCAAACAACTTTCATGCTTGTCACGCACGCTGCATGTTGTACTTGTTGTATAAGTTGTACTTGTTGTTTTTTATATTATCTCCATTGTCATTTGTATAAAATAATTTTGACTTGTTACTTTAAGTAAAAAGATATGAGAAAGATTTTAGCTACATTAGTTATCTGCCTGACGTCTGCAACAGCAAGTTTTGCACAATACAACACCAACTACTACAATAACTATGGCAGAAGCATAGGTTCAAGTCGCAGAAGGTAAGACATAAAATATGTATATTCGCCCTTTCATTGTTTTTTATGAAACGTTGGAAGGGCGAAAATCTTTTGGAAAAACATGGAAAACATGCCGCAAAATACTAAGGCTGACAATTAAAAATAAATAAAAAAGAAGACTTAAATTCCTTTGGACTTGTTGTATTCAAGTAATTTTAATACTTTTGCACACAGATATTATCATGTGCAAAACAATTACACAAATAATAAATACAGACAAAACAAGAAGAAGGTAATCATGTCAATATCCAAGACAAGACAGAAATTAGTGGACGTGGCACGACAGCTTTTTGCCAGAAACGGACTCGAGAACACTACAATGAATGATATCGCCGTTGCCTCAGGCAAAGGGCGACGCACGCTTTATACCTATTTTAAAAGTAAGGAGGATATCTACTATGCTGTGATTGAAGGTGAGCTGGAACGCCTGTCGGACAAGTTGGATGAGGTGGCTGCTAAAAAGATACGGCCGCAAGACAAGATTATCGAACTTATCTACACTCACCTGAGCATGATAAAGGAAACAGTGGTGAGAAACGGTAATCTGCGCGCTGCCTTTTTCCGCAATATATGGATGGTGGAGAAGGTGCGCAAGAATTTCGACGAAGACGAGATTGAACTCTTCCGCAAGGTGTATGAGGACGGCAAGCGCGACGGCGAGTTTGACATCGACAATGTGGAACTTGTGGCTGATATTACTCACTATTGCATCAAGGGACTTGAAGTGCCGTATATCTGCGGCAGACTCGGTCACGGCATCACTCCGGAGGCAAGCAAGCCGCTGGTGGCTAAGGTGGTGTATGGTGCGCTGGGAAAGATAACGAATAAGTAAACCCACCCTGACCCTCCCAAAGGGAGGGAAGGAGAAAAGCAAAGAGGGAAAAAGAAAATCAAAGAGGTAAACAAGAAGAAAATCATAGAAAATATAAACAAACATATTAAATATAAAGAAAAGAAAATGGGATTATTAACAGGCAAGACTGCACTTATTACTGGTGCAGCACGCGGCATCGGTAAAGCCGTTGCAATGAAGTTCGCCTCTGAGGGCGCAAACATAGCATTCACAGACCTCGTTCTGAACGACGACATGGCTGCTGGACTTGAGGCTACCCGCAAGGAGATTGAGGCTCTTGGCGTTACTTGTCGCGCTTATGCCGGCAATGCTGCCGACTTTGAGGAGACTGAAAAGACAGTTAAGCAGATTCACGCTGATTTCGGTTCTATCGATATCCTGGTAAACAATGCCGGTATCACTAAAGACGGACTTATGCTCCGCATGAGTGAGGCTCAGTGGGACGCTGTCCTGAACGTGAACCTGAAGTCGGCTTTCAACTTCATCCACGCTTGTTCGCCAATCATGCTCCGTCAGCGCAGCGGTTCTATCATCAACATGGCATCTGTAGTTGGTGTTCACGGAAATGCTGGTCAGTGCAACTACGCTGCATCTAAGGCTGGTATGATTGCTCTTGCAAAAAGTATCGCACAGGAGCTCGGTCCTAAGGGAGTTCGCGCAAATGCCGTTGCTCCAGGTTTCATCGAGACTGCAATGACTGCTCAGCTGCCTGAGGATATCCGCAAGGACTGGATGAAGAAGATTCCTCTGCGCCGTGGCGGTCAGACAGAGGATATCGCTAACGTTTGTCTGTTCTTGGCTTCAGACATGTCAAGCTACGTGAGCGGTCAGGTTATTCAGATCGACGGCGGTATGAATATGTAATCTAATTTAGAGTTTAGAGTTTAGAGTTTAGAATGTAGAGTTATTCTCGCTTCGCTGCGATTGTGAATTTGAAAAATTTAGAATTATATCGGCAAAGCAGACAACTCTTAATTCTTAATTCTAAACTCTAAATTAATTAACTCTTAATCGGCAAAGCAGACAACTCTAAATTCTTAATTTCTAAACTCTAAATTAATTAACTCTTAATCGGCAAAACAGACAACTCTAAATTCTAAATTCTAAATTAATTAACTCTTAATCGGCAAAGCCGACAACTCTAAATTCTAAATTCTTAATTCTAAACTCTAAATTAATTAACTCTTAATCGGCAAAGCCGACAACTCTAAATTCTTAATTCTAAACTCTAAATTCAAATTATGAACGTAGTCTACGAAGACAACCATATCATCATCGTAAACAAACAGAGCGGCGAAATTGTACAGGGCGACAAAACTGGCGACAAACCGCTGTCTGACATCGTGAAGCAGTATATCAAGGAAGCGTATGCCAAACCGGGGAATGTTTTTCTTGGCGTGGTGCACAGGCTTGACCGACCGGTTAGCGGTCTCGTCGTCTTTGCACGCACATCGAAGGCTCTGTCGAGACTCAACGACATGTTTCGCAACGGCGATGTGCACAAAACTTATTGGGCACTGACAAAGAATCGCCCGCAGCAAACGGAGGGGACGATAGAGAGTTGGCTCGTAAGAAACGAAAAGCAGAACAAAAGTTATAGCTATGACCGCGAAAAACCGGGAGCAAAGAAGGCTATATTGAAATACAAGGTTATCGGGGCGTCAGACAATTATACCCTGATTGAAGTAAAATTGCTTACCGGCAGACATCATCAGATACGTTGCCAACTGGCAAGTATCGGCTGTCCGATAAAGGGCGATCTGAAATACGGAGCAAAGCGCAGTAATCCAGACGGCAGCATCTCGCTGTTGGCACGCCGCGTGGAGTTCACGCATCCCGTGTCGAAACAACCGATTTGCGTTGAGGCTCCCCTACCCGACGCTCCGGAGTGGCAGGCGTTCAAGTAAAGGCGGAAAGCAATATATAAAATCTAAAATTTCTATTATGACAAGAGGAACTAATCTCTCTTCTCACTCTTCACCCTTATTACTCTCCCCCTCTTCCTTCATCAGCTCATACATAGCCTCATCGAAGGCTTTGTGTGCATAGAGGAAATTGTCAAGCACACTCTTGAAGAACTCCTCAACATGCGGAATCTCAGGCACAAGCAGAAAGAAGTTGTTGGAGTGGATCCACATTGTGTCTTCGGCAAAGGTGTAAAGCAACTTGAAACCATTGTACTCTATATTCGCCCTGTTTACCGTCTTGCGTGCAAGAGTAACCATCTCAAGGTTAGTTGCCGGGAATTTCTTCCAGAACGTATCATATAACAATACGAAATGCCCGTCGCTTGATGCTTTGAAGCTCATGCGTTCTCCTTTATATTCGAAGATGAATGAATTTTCGTCGTCGTCTTCTTTTTCTACTTTCACATTCATCTTCTGTAACAGTTGCAGACAAAGGTCTTTTGCGTCCATTCCTAAATATTCCGTCGCAACACTATTGACTTTTGCATCATCCTTATTATTGTCGTTCTCAGTCATCGTTTCGTCGTTTTTATTGTCCTTAATTTTGTTGTATACAATCCCGCATATTAACAAGCTGAATATATAAGCTGCAATGCAATACTTGCCCTCAACTCCTCGGAGCCACATAGCCAAAGGAATAAGCAGCAAGATGTATGATGTTATTATCACATATCTTTTTCTCATAATTTACTGTTTTTAATATGCAAATATAATTATTATTTTGGACATGCCATAAGAATGAGTCTAAAATTCCTCATCATGATTTCGATTTCATCCTAAGAAGATTTTTCTTTATCCTTTCAGCCTCCTTATCGCCCTCTTTCCACCGGCGCAGAGAATTGAAGTAGCTGTCAATATCGGCAAGCCCCTTGTCGTATTCACCGGCATAAAGATATGCCTCAGCCCTGTTTATATAGGCAGCATTCCAGGTATATGCATCATGCTCGATGAGCATGGTGTTCTCACTGATAGCCTTGGCGTAGTCGATGGCGTTGCAATATGCCTCGCCGAGGTTAAAGTGGGCAAGGAAGTTCATGGGCTCAAGTTCGAGAACTGCCTTTGAAGCTTCCATCAGTTCTGCCTTCAGCTGTTGTAGCTTGTTACCTTTTCTTAGCGCAGTTTTCTTCAATTCCAATTCGGATATCTTTCCCGTCACATTTTCCATGCGGTCCAATCGTCGATTAAACTCCTCTTCCTGTAGAGCGCGCTCGTCAAAGCTTTGTCCCTTAACGAACGTGACATTGTTGAGCGACGACGGATAGTTCACGTATTCTCGTGGCAGGGAGACGTATTTTGCCATATCCTTGTATATCCTAACAACGTCTTGGTCTACGGAATCCTCCTTACGGATTTCCTTCATCCGGTATTGCAGGAAGTAGTTTCGCGCCAGATATTCGTCCATTATGGAGAGGAAAGCCGACTTTATCCTGCTCACGCACTCGTTGATTTTATTTTCCGTTGGATTGACAAGGCTGTCTACCGTGGCACGGAGTTTAGAGTCGTCAATACGGTTGCTCGTCAGACGGTAGAGTGCAAAAATCTCTTCGGTATATTCCGAAAGGAACTTGAACTCCACGCCTTCGGTATGACGGAGGTAGAACACATAAAGTACTCTCGACAAGGTTGGCATCTTCACCTCCAGATTGCCAAGTTCCGGAATTGACACCCTCAGGTCATCGGCTACAACTATATGCATCAGTTTGCCTGTAGACTTCCGGGAATCTTCAATCTGCTTCACTATATCTGCCCCCAGCGTATGGAGCAGGAGTTCGATATATCCACCCTGCTTCAGAATCTCCACCTTATGCCGGATATCGTCAGCGATAAGCTGCATATTTTTCTGTTCAATCAAAAAGGAACTGTCAGAAGCTTCACTTTGTAATCCGCAGCTCTCGCCTTCTTGCCAACTGTCAAGAGGATACTCGTCTCTTGGACGAACGCTGAATGGCACATGCTTCTCACCGCAGTAACACCTGAAATATTCATCAAAAGCATCTTTTATCCTGTCTGCGGCAACATTATCCATATCAACGAGCAGTAGTGTTGACTTGGAATAATCTATCACATCTGTCGATATACCCATATCTCCCTCATAATGGCACAAACTCAACAAACCGGCTTTATGTTCAGACAGGTCTATACCTGTAACTTCTGCATACATACGGGTAAACTCAACCGTAGAGATATGTCTTATTCTGTTCTTTATATCATCGGTCATCATGCTTGCAGCAATAGGAAAGGCAAGCAACAACTCTGCATCCGACAGCTTCTTTATTTCCGGAACATAAACGAAATGGTAGTTCTGATTGGAAAAGCCTTTGCGGATATAACCGATATTGCTGCGAATAAAGTCATTCAATGGCTTGTTGTACTCCGTCTCTACATAAACCACGTAGTACTTGTCGAAGCGCACTGGCAATTCTTTGTCACACTCAAATAAAGAATGTGAAACAAGTATTGGCATTGTATTTCGGTCTTCCCTTTCAACCATCTCCCGGTAACTGTTACCGCCATTATCTTTCCAATTCTTTATTATCTCAACAATTTTGCATACTCCCAAATACAGCAACGAGAATATGGCGGCAAGAACAACAAGTGGCAAAAGGATAGGCGACAGCAAAACACACAACACTACATTGACTATAATCTCCGTCCTACGCTTCTTGCGTTCAATTTTCTCTCTTGCAGCCTTCTCTTCTGCAGAAAGAGGTTTCGCTGGTTTTCCTGTATATCCGTAAAACATATTATGCAAAGATAAATATTTTGAAATTAATATCACAAATATTTCCAGAAAACCTTAGGAAGTTTAACATTAGGCAACTTCGAAGCTCCGAAGAACATTGATGCCATTTGCATAGGGTCTATTACGGCATTGCCAGTCCCGAGAGCCGTTACGAGAAACGTAAGTTCCGGATGTTGGCGAGCAAACTCGGTAAACCTAACTACGCTTTTGAATATTTCATGAATGTCTGTGTGTTCACTTATATAGTCTGTCGGTATGGCGTAAGAACGTCCCTGTAGTCCTTCTGCCTTTCCATATGTCGCACCGAACATTTTCACAGCCATACCTGCCGCCGAACCATTATGGTGTCCCAATATATTACTGCCGAAAACGAATATCCCGTTCTCTTTCAACTGAGATTCCGTTTCAGCTCTTTTACCAAATAAAATCTTTAAGATATTCATAGTAATAAAATTTTAATCGTTTTAAATCAATTTGTAATATATTCTGCGAGTCATGTTCTGTCCGCTCATACCTATCAGGTGGTCTATTTATTATGGTCTGTACGTAAGGCCAACACTATCAGCAGTATCGCCACAACCACGTCCACAAGATTCCAAATATCCCTGCCCAGCGGTATTTTCGCCAACGGCTGGAACAATAGAGCCAATGCTCCGAATGTCCACACGAGCTTCTCCTTTTTCATTTCGTAATACTTATAGGCTATATAAACAAAGCCTATGGCTGCCACAAATCTTACTAATGCATAATAGCCGTATGGCATATTGAAAAGGCAGAGCAGCAGGATGGCTGCAAGAATAAAGTTAAGTTGTTTCATAATTTTTTTTTAGTTTTATTTTATCTCTTTATGCATAACCTCTGCATGAGGTTAACATCTTGTCGACAAGAATATGCAATTTTTTATTTTATCGGATACAGAAGAAGCAAAGGACTGCAAGCCACATGTTCTTTTGTTTTTCCGCTGCAAATATATGGCGAATTTAATAACCGACAAAGGATTTTGCGTAATAACTACACAAAAGACAAGCAGTTTTAACTTTCTTTTGCGTAATTATTACACATATATCTCTTTTATAGAAATAAAATGAGTTCTTCCGGAAAATGGAGTGATATTATTTTCCCGCAGATTACACAGATATCACGGATTTTCCATGCGGACAGTAAGACAATATCAAAAAGATGTATGGTCGCCTACTTCGTGGCTTGATTTACACAGATTCTATGATAAATTCTATATAAATCAGCTCTCATCTGTGTAATCTTGCGGCGAAGCCAGCAACACTAAATCTGTGGGCATAGCCTGTATTTAGACAAAAGATCCGTGTCATCTGTGCTATCTGTGGGAGATAATAATCATCACTCCAAATATCGGATGAGTCATAAAATACAATGTTTGGTTGCATTAAAAATATATAAGACATTCGAATATTGAGTGAACCAATTATACCAAATACATTTATCTAAATCCAGACAAAGGGCAAGTTTGGGAAATTATTACGAAAGTGCCGTGTATGTGTTTTCATATCTGGAAGAAGAAATGGAGACAGGAAAAATAGCATGAGAGAATCTTCTTCTCATGCTATATATTATAGGTTAAAAAGCTTGTGGAATCCAAAATGTAAAACAATACTGATTGTTATCAGCAATAATATCAACTTCAACCTCACCATTCGACAATATACTGGTATCATTTTCTATCATCGACAATTTGAATGAATGTTTCTTCAATTCTGATTTTATGTATTCAAAAGCATTCTTATTGAAAATAGTGAGAGTGATACAATGGCCGAAGCCTGCACTTCCACATGTCAATACAGAAGATATTCCTTTTTTGAATTTTATAGGTGCGCCGCAGGCTGCAACTACACAGTTTTTGTAATACACATCTTCGGAATAGTGGTCTGCAAGTTCCGGGTCATGATAACATCCTCTGAAAGAATATCCGTTCTGCTTCATTATACCGGCAAATTTCCTGTAAGGATTTTCTGCCTTTAGGCACTCTATCAGTTTGCCGATACTTACAAGTTGATTTGCAATAGATTGCCTATTGCCTTGCTCCTCGTCATTATCTGCACTACGACTTTTAAGAGCTTTTTCAGAACAATGCGTAGCAGCTGTAGGTCCACCCATTGAAGGTTGTATGGTTAATCCTATCAGCGAAAAACTAATCAAAAAAAATATTAGCAGAATTCTCATATTATTATAAAAAATATTTTAGAAAGGTATAAACTGTTCATAATTTTCAACGATATGCCTTAAGTCTTCAATGGATCTAACCTTAATGATTATTCCATCTACCTCTACATAACCATGTACGCCTTTTATTGAACTATTTGCATCTTCTTCAGGCTCGATAATCTCGACTCCATTTCTATCTTCAAGATCTCCTTTCAGTTTATCCTTTACTATCATATAATCTGTTCTTTTAGGTTTAAAATCATCTGCACACGGAACGGCATACGTCATCGTTGAGGTTACCCCAAAGTTTGTTTCATCTTCATATTCATATATTCTCGCTTTCGTTCCCTTATTTGTAAGTTCGGAAACATAAAACGTATAAACACATACAGACACTATTTTACCAATAAGCTCCTTAGACAGCTCTTCCTTTCTGTCGGCACAATTGTATAAATCGAATTTATAGCGATGAACACCTTGACCTTGTAAAATTTCCAATGCCGATATAGCAGGAAAATCTACAATACTGTCGCAGCAGACCTGCAAGTTATTACTTCCACAGTCAATCTTTTTTATTTCCTTTATTATGCATTTCTTTATTTTCGCTTCCATGATTTTAAATACATTTTATATTATTGTTGCAAATTGCACTTGCCATTTTGTTTCACGTGTGCAAATATACAAATAACTATCAGTTAATCTACATTTTTCCATTCGTTTGCAAGATTGCAAACGGCGGTTTAAGTTTTCAAGCATATGCCACCGGACCGGCTATTGCTGCCAAAGTATCGGCATCTTAACATTATTTTGTGTTGTTTTCACACAAACATCACTCTATATTAATAAAAAGCATTACCTTTGCAACAAAAAAAGAGAGATGTACACATACAAATATCCACACCCTGCCGTTACCACCGACTGCGTAGTGTTCGGTTTCGACGGCGAAACACTGAACCTGTTGCTCATTAACCGCGGTATCGAACCATATAAAGGCTGCTGGGTGCTGCCTGGCGGATTCATGAAAATGGATGAGACGGCGGAGGAAGGTGCTCTGCGCGAACTTCAGGAAGAGACTGGAGTAAAAGACATATATATCGAACAGCTACAGGCTTTCTCCACAGTAGACCGCGACCCGAGGGAACGCGTAATAACCATCGCTTTTCTGGCCTTCGTACGCCAGGAGAAATATGAGGTAATTGCCGGAGATGATGCCGCCAAGGCTCAGTGGTTTCCCATCAACGAATTGCCGGAACTTGCCTTCGACCATAAAGAGATTATAACTATTGCCCTAAACAAGCTGCGCTGGAAAATGACTTACGAGCCGCTTGCCTTCCGACTTCTCAACAAGACCTTCACCATAACTCAATTACAGACCATATATGAGGTGGTATTCGACAAGAAATTCGATCGCCGGAATTTCTACAAGAAGATGACAACTCTCGGATATCTCATACCCACTGACGAACAGCAGCAAGCCAACGGGCGACCTGCCACTCTCTATGCCTTCGACGAGAAACGCTACCGCGAAGTAACTGAAAACAGAAGTGCATTCTGATAAGAGGACAAAGAAATCGTAAAAAAAGGAAACTCTTTAAAAGAAAAGTGCTATATTTGCACTATATTTCATATTATGAATTTTACGTAACGCAAATATAATAACAACGTAAAAGCCTATGGTTCAATTAAATCCATTTATCATTGAAGGTTACCTGTCGCCAGAATACTTCTGCGACCGCATAGAAGAAACTGCCTTACTGACACGACATCTTTCCAACAGATGCAACGTGGCATTGATTGCTCCACGCCGTCTGGGAAAATCAGGACTAATATTCAACTGCTTCCATCAGAAAACAATACAAGAGGAAAATTACTGCTTTTATGTTGACATTTACGACACAAAGAATCTCAGCGAATTTGTCTACGTCTTGGGAAAAGCAATACTTGCAGCATTGAAGCCCAAAGGCAGAAGAGTTTGGGAATTCTTCATAAAAATGCTCAAGTCGGTTGAATCTACCATCTCGTTTGACATAAACGGAAATCCGGAATGGAGCATCGGCATAGGCGACATAAAAAGTCCAGACATTACTCTCGACGAGATTTTCAACTATCTCGAGCAAGCTGACAAACACTGCTTTGTCGCCATAGACGAGTTTCAGACTATTGCCAACTATCCCGAAAAAACAGTTGAAGCCACACTACGTAAAAGAATTCAGAATTGTCATAACGCCAACTTCGTATTCTCTGGATCCAAACGTCATATGATGGCACAAATATTTGCTTCGCAGTCAAGACCATTCTACAACAGTTCAAGTATAATGGGACTTACTCCCATTAATGAACAGACATATCTCGAGTTTGCAAACCGTCATTTTGCAAGCAACGGAAAAATTATAACACCAGAAGCATTCCACAACTTGTATAATCGCTTTGAAGGCATAACATGGTATATACAATATGTACTTAACATGCTTTATTCCTCACGTTCCGACAAAAGGGAAATGACTGAAGATGACGCAGAAACCATTATATATAATATCCTTTCACAACACAAGTTTGCCTATCAAGCCTTACTCTACCAACTGACAACGAAACAAAAGCAAGTTCTCATTGCCATAGCACACGAAAGGAAACCATCGTCTCTCTTGTCGCAAGAATTTCTGCACAGATATCAACTGGGAGCAAGTACCGTACAGGGAGCTGTAAAGACTCTTCTCGAAAGAGATTTCATTACTCAAGACGAAGGGACATATCAACTCTGCGACAAGTTTATGGAAATTTATCTTAACGAAGAATAGATATACATACAAGAATAATAAATAATGAACTGCATATAACTTTATACAAAAGAAAAAGTTTTTTTCACATAATCCTTCACCTGCGTTGTAAATCATTAACAACCAGCACTTTTCGGTGAAGGATTTTTTAAAGAAAAGGGATAAGCATTTATTCCTTCAAATGCAATGAATATGGTATTTATGCTATCTAAGTACCTATTTTAGCATCGCTAAACCCCTATTTTAGCATCGCTAAACCCCTATCCCAGCATTGCTAAATCCCTATCCCAGCATCACTACCCCCTACCCCAGCAACCAAAGCTATCATATAGCATCGGTATTTCTATGATGCACCAAAGGTGCAAGACACATGCACCAAAGTTGCCACTTATATCCGCAAATTCTTTTAGGATGAAAAATCTGAAGTAAACCAGAAGCATGGATAAATCAAGAATTTCAGCAAATAAGACAGACGGAAGAAAGACACAAAAAATCCTTCACCATAACAGCTTATCAATCAAATGATTATAACGTCGGTGAAGGATTTTTGAAAATTCATTTATACTTTGAATTAACGTACTATTTGACATTAAGGATTTTCTTTCCGTTAAGAATATATATGCCCCTTTGCAATAAAAATTCATTTTCCTTTCGGTCTACTATATATCCATTAATAGAATACATACTATCTGACTTAGATACATCGACGACATTTTTTATTGAGGATAGTAGTCTATACGTTCCTTTGATTACAAGATCATGACTTGGCATTGTCTCAGGCACATCATTCCAACCACAAAACTCGTATCCATCCTTATACGGAGCATCAGGTTCTATAATAACAGCTCCATATTCCAATTCAGTTTCAGATAGCACAACATCATCTATAACCCACTTAATTTTATATTTATTGATAATAAATTTTCCTTCAATAATTAAATCATGTGACGGCATAGTCTTTGGAACATTTTTCCAACCACTGAACGAATATCCTTCTTTCTCTGGAGCTGGTTCCGGAACAATCTCTGCACCATATTTCATATCAAATTTCTTATACTCAATATCATCCAAAACATATTTTAATGTGTAAATATTTGGCTCAAACATAGCATACAACTCTGTATTGGTATCAATATAAAAAGAGCGGGATAATGTTTTCACATTATCAGACCAACAGACAAAATGGTATCCATCATCTGGTACAGCAATAAGACTTATTTCTGTGTTTTTTTCATACAATCCACTTTCATTACCTTCAACATGTCCACCTTCCGAATCCAAAATATTTAGTTTGCAATACATTTTGCCTGGATTTTCTGGATTATCAGGGGTATAGGCAAAAACAGCTTTGAGGTTGTGATTATTTTTTCCAATATTAAAAATAAGTGGATTATCATTTGAAATTGGAACATCATTCTCTAACCATTGTATAAATTTAAATCCATTCTTTGGATATGCACAAATCGAAACTTCAGTGTCTTCTTGTGCATAACTTATTGTCTCTCTATTAAATGTACCTCCGAATGACGGCGAAGCATTTAAAATAAGCCTGTGTAGCACTTGAGGATCACCAGGATTATCTGGGGCATATTCAAATACAGCAATTAAATGAACATCATGTCCAGGCATAGTATATTCAAATACTGGTTGAGTCGACAAAACTGTTTCATTTTCTTTCCAGCATTTAAATTTGAACCCACTTTTCCCTGTGGCTGTAAGACATAAAGAACTTCCTTCCTCACAAAGAGAAAAATTTGAAACGTTTCCTGCGAAACTTGGTTCACAATCAATCACCAAATTATAGGCTTCTGCAAATGACAACATATAAGTCAAACAGAAAAAGCATATTAGAAAAACTTTTTTCATATCCATAACCTATTCTATCATTATCTTTTCAACAATGCCATTATGCTTAACCAAATAAACACCAGGCATAAGCTCAAAAATGCCACCATTATTCATTTTTTTTATAATCTCACCATTCAAACTATAAACAGCAACTTGTGTATTCTCTGGAATATGCAGCATTCTACCTGAAATAGAAATACACCCCGAATTATTTATATCCTGTATATCTGTTGTTTCTCCATCAAATCTCAATAAGAAACGATTATTGAATGTTCCTGTTTCAGACTTAAATTCATAGTCTTCGTCTTTCAGATTCACAGTTATACCCGCTAAATTATCACACAAATATGCATCACGATATGAATCTGTATCCAAATGTATTTTATATATTCCAGAATTAACAATCGATACGCCTATTTTAACATATCCATTACATAAAGGACGCTCCTTTATTGCATATTTAAGATTATCATCAATAATATAGATTTGTGCAGTTGAAGAATTATGGCTCTCAAATTTTGCTGCATCATAACCTAAGACATATCCTGATTTTATATCATTATTTATCACAAATCTTGCCTTATCACTAAGATATCCATCTGTTATCTTAATATTAAAGACATCGCGTTTCTCAGTCATTCCTGTCTTTAACATATTCTTGCTATTTGATTTCACAACGTAATTTGACATTTTTCCTGATTCATCAAACCTTAATTTGTCGGCACCATCTACATTCTGCACAAAGAAAGCCTCACATGGCAACAATACATAATTGTCGTCTATAGGTGAATATGCCTGATAAGTCTGATCTTTCTCAGACCAAACTGTAATAGGTGATTTATATTCCAACTTACGGGTATCGAAATAACAAGTATAAGGATTCGAAACAAGGTTCCATCCCAAATCATAAGGAGATTCTGAAATATAATCATTTAAATTCACATCTGAGCTTCCTGTATGTAACCATCCTTTATTATCAGAAGATGCTTCATAAGACGGGAAACCAAATATAGCTTTATCATTACTATTCATTACATGAATTGCATAACCTTCATTTCTTTTCAGAATATCATTTTCTCCTAAATCTTGCCATGTCTCATCAAACTTAGCGTTTGCTCTATTTTCGCCATTATATCTACGGATAGTCCAACAAGATTCTTCACTTGGCGTTATTATATCAGAAACTTTAACATCATACGGTAACGAGAAAAATGTCCATTTTCCTGTTGAAAACTCTATATTTATCAATGACTTATCTGTAATAATATCTGCCGCTGATATAACAGTTTGACGTCTATTACAATTATCAGATTCATACCATTTCTTTTTACTATAGTCTATTCTTATTTGAGAAAAAGACAAATTGTCTTTACCTGAATAATTAAAACTACCATCATCATGGACATAAAGCACAGGTTTGGATTCAAAATGCAGATTTGAAACATTGAGAGAGTCCCAAACATCAATGACTTTAGGGACATAATGTTCTATTGTCTTAAGACAATCTACATATTTTGTTCCTTCAAAATGTTTCTTATATAAGTCAAAAGATGCTTCAGGAACAAAAATATCTTTTGGATAAGAATTATCACCTGTAGAGTAATTACCCTTCGGAGGAATAACTGAAGAAAAAGTAACAGGCATATATACATCATATAAATAAAGTTCTTCCACAGTAGAAGGAATCACCAAATTGTTGCTACATGAAACACTTCTTAGAAAACATTTTTTTAGTTTTTCACCTAATTTAATATCCATCATATAGTGATAATCACTAAGACAGTTTTCATTTGAAATTTCCTCGATATTTGAATCACTGAAATCAATATAAAAAAGATCTTTAAGGTTATTTTTGATATAATCTAAATCATCTTGACAGATATCACCTTTTAATTTTATTCCAAGTATATCATTATACGAATCAGCATATTGCGCTAATAAATCAGATATTTTTTCTCCTTTATTTTTTAATATATCTAAGTATTTTTCTGTATCAATTACTGTATATTGATTCCACTGGGGACATTGCACATACAACTCCTTACAGCCCTCCGGAACTAAGACTAAAGTAAAGTTATAAAACAAATGATCATTTAATGATGGTGGAGTCGTAGAACACATTCTTAATTTTATTACTCCGATACTATTAATTCCTAATTGCTTTACAGAAGCAGGCAATATCATTGAATCTGTTGCACATCCACAAAAAGCGTAATCTCCAATACCGACTAACCCTTCATTTAATTTTACATTTTTCAATTTACTACAACTATAAAAAGCGTAATTAGGTATATACTTCACCGACGAAGGTATAGTAACAGCTTCTAACATAGAATTAGAAAAAGCCTTATTTCCAATAGAATCAAGAGTTTCCGGCAATACTACATTCTTTAAATTCGTGTTCTTAAATGCTTCCGCACCGATTTCTTTTACAGAGTTACCAAGAACTACAGACTTTATTGTTTTATTATCAGCCAAAAAACGTGTAGGAATTTTTACAATATTATCATTAAAAACAAGTGTATCTATAATTGCATTGTCAAAGGCACCAACTTCAATTGATGAGATAGATTCAGGCAATACAAATTTACTCTTTTTACCAAAGACATAAAGTAGTTTCGTACCATCTTTAGTAACGACAGAATTATCTTTAACTTTAATATATGGATTGTCATCACTTATTTTTATGTTTTTCAAAGATGAACAATTAGTAAAAGCTTTGAAGTTCTTTAAAGATTTACCTATTATCAAAGTATCTAATCTACTACAGTTTTCAAAGGCATCATCAGAAATTACGGATACAGAATCACCAACATAAGCATATGTCATATTTTCACATCCATAGAAGGCACCACTTAATATAGTTCTTACACCATCACTAACAATCAATTTATTTAACTTTGCAAATCTAGAAAATGTGTGTTCCCCGATATAAGAAACATCTTCCGGAATAGTCAAAGTTCCATTGAAAGCAATATTATTGAATATAATAGAACCATCTTTAGAAGAATAAGCAAATGGACATTCTTCAAACGTTGCAAGATGGTTCGAGCACCAATCTTCAATGCTTGAAATATTTAAATACTTTAACTGCGTTGCTTTTACAGAACCGGCATTTAAACAATTCTGCATCCAATTTGAATTTTTGCAATATATATATATTTTTTCAGTTGTCCAACACTCCAAAGCACCTGACATAATTGTCTTTAAAGAAGCTGGCATAATAATGGATTTTACATTTGGACGTTCAGAATTCCCCAAATACATTCCAAAAGCCGACTCCCCCAAATACTCAATACTGTCTGGCAATAATATGGATTTTAAATTCTGACATTCTGAAAAAGCATAATCACCTATTTTTTTTAAAGTATTAGGAAATTTGATGGTCTTAATCATTTTATTTCCTTGAAAAGCTATATTATTAATTTTCCTAACAGGCAACCCTCTGTAGTAATCATCAATAACAAGATGCGTTCCATTACCTCCAGTAACATATGCATAATTTCCATCCGAACTAATTTCATAATATACAGTTGAAGGTATTACATCTTCATTGTCACTCCATAACCGTTGTGAATACATCAATAAAAACACAGCAATTAATGCATAGGACTTGATACTTAATAAATTTTTCATCACCATATTATTTAAATTATATATATTACATTAAAATTCTATTTTGTAATATTGCTCATAGTATACACTATTTATATTTACCAATGGCAAATATACAGTTTATATCTAACCAACATGACCTTTTCATGCGTTTGCAAGCTTGCAAACGATGCATTTTTACCTTTAACAGACAAAGAATTTGTAATTTTGCTTTCAAAATGAGGGAGGTAGAGTGTTTACCTTTTATGAATTTTGCTCACTAACTAATAAAAACCAAAAGGAATGACGGAAGACGAAAACATAAAGAAAGTAACCGAGGATATTCGTTCGGGCATTGACTTGCTGCGCAAAAGCGGCAGACTGGATTTGCTGAAGGATATGCTTGGTGATGACTTGCGGAATATTAGTTTGTGTGACGAGCGTAAAAGCGTTGTGTTGTTAGGAATAAAGGTTACTGACGACATGCATATCATCGTGCCGGAAATGGACAATATGGAGATAAAGATGCCTACACTCGCACGGGCGCTATACATATTTTATCTGCTACACGGCGAGGGCGTGGCGTTCAAGCAACTCGGCGACTACCGCAAAGAGATACTTGGTATCTATCGCCTCGCTTCAAACCGTACCGACGAACGGAAACTTACGGCAACAGTAAACCGTCTGGTAAATCCACTCGACAACAAAGTGAACGAGTGTGCCAGTAGAATAAAGGATGCTTTCATTAAGGCTTTCGGGGAAAAAGAGGCAGAGATGTATTATCTCACGAACAAAGACAATGATGACAACACACTTACGAAAAAATGCGTAAAGTTGCCTTCTTCACTGATATCTCTACCTGAATGTTTGCTAAAAAGGATCTAAGCAGCCATAAGGAATAAGGAAGAAACGTTACTTAACTTTCCACTCCAAAGTGTTCACACCATTTTTTAGACTGAAGTTCATGCCCACAGCCACTATCCGCTTTTCCTTCATTTTGAAGGCATCGGAATAGTTTTTTGAATCTATTTGTGCTAAAGCTTCATCAACATTCCTGTTAAACTTCAATTCCATTATATATATAGTGTCAACGGTTTCGAGTGTTATGTCAATTCTTCCATTTGCCGTATGCTGTTCCACATGTATATCATAATTAGTGAGCAGGGCAAAGACAATGTAAAGCATCTGTTGGTAATGCCCTTCATAATTTGTATTGTCGCAATAAGGCACGCTTTTAAGAAAATCAGCCATAAGCTGCAGTCCGTCATCAATTTTTCCCTGTCGAATAAAAACCGACATTTTGGCAATTGCCACATTCCCTTTTGTAGTATTCCTCTGTAGATAATGCGGGAGCAGACTACCGAACAGTCCTATCCTGATTTCATTATTAGGAATTCCCAGTTCATAGAGCTTGCTCAATTTATCATAGCCTTTTATTGTAACATAACCACTCTGATACAACAACGGAGTGATTGTTGTCATTGTTTCCGTTGCAGCATCAAAATCCGTCCTGTCAGCAAGAATGTTCTCACCGAATTCTGAAGGCAAGAACTCATACTTTCTCATCATGCTGATGAGATATGTAGGAGTGCCGGAACCGAACCAATATGATTCAAATTTCCCGTCGGCAAAGCAGTTTAGCAGACTAAACGGATTAAACACGTCTGGTGAAGGCCAGCAGAAATGATAGCCGTCGTAATGCCTTTTAAGTTCACATATAGTTTCATCCCTACCCAATTCCAGCTTCCGGGCAAGTTCGTCGATGTCGTCACTCATATCCGAAAGCAATTCCTCTTGAGTAATGCCGCATATATCGGCATACGACTCGTCCATACTGACGTCCTTAATATTGTTGAGTTCACTGAATATGCTTAATTGCGAAAACTTTGTTATACCAGTCAAGAATACGAAACGAAGCATAGGCTCACAGTCCTTTAACGGAGAATAGAAGTTGCGCATCGTATAGCGCAAGGCATCGAGCTGCTCGTCGTTATGTGCCACATCGAGTAACGGAGCATCATATTCGTCAATGAGTACAACCACTTGTTTGCCTGTGTTTACATAAACGTTCTTTATAAGGTTGAGCAGCCTCACGTTTGGGTCAAGAGAATCACAGACAATGCCAAAGCGACTTTCATTGTCGGCAAGGATATAAAGCAGATAACGCTCCAGACGCTCCTGTTCCATGTGCTTACCCCCTGCCAAGCTGAAATGCAGCACTGGATATTCTTTCCATTCCTTCTCCAACCGTTCAATGGCAAGTCCTTTGAACAAGTCTTTTCTTCCCTCGAAATAGCTCTGTAATGTAGATACCAGCAGCGACTTACCGAAACGGCGCGGACGGCTCAAGAAGAAATACTTTCCATTTGAATGAGTCAAGCGGTAGATGTATTCTGTCTTGTCTATATAGAGATTATCCAACTTACGGATTTCCTCAAACGTCTGTATTCCTATAGGATATAATTTTCTTGCCATAACAATATTCTGTTCATTAAACACTAATGTATTCAAGTATAACGCTACAAATGTAACATAAATATCCGTAGGAACAAAAGGATATCAATAATTTTCGAATATATTTTTTGAGTTCTTTGATTTTTATGCTACATTTGCAAAACTATAGCTTGCTCAAATATTAGGCATACATGAAGAAATCTATAAAGAACACATTGCGGTGGGGCGGAGCCATCGTCGCCACACCTATAATCATTATAATATTATTGTCTGTGCTGCTCTATGTTCCGGCGGTGCAGAACTGGGCTGTGCACCGTGTTGCCGACTATGCTTCGGAGAAGACGGGTATGCAGATTTCCGTGGAAAGGGTACATCTGCAGTTTCCTATCGACCTGGGCATAGACAACTTCAAGATGATAAAGCCCAACGATTCGCTGCCACAGGTGAAGGACACCGTGGCAGACATGGGGCGACTCGTGGTCAGCGTGAAACTGCTTCCACTTTTCCGTCAGCAGGTGGAAATCGACAGGTTCGATATGCAGAGGGTGAAACTCAATACGAGCGACTTCGTTCACGAGGCGAGGGTGAAGGGCAGCGTTGGCAGACTCTCACTCCAGAGCCATGGCATCGACTGGGGCAAACAGATGCTGAAGGTGGATGATGCTATGCTGAAGGATGCCGACGTTAGCGTGGAACTGAGCGACACCGTTCCGCCGGACACTGCGAAAACTCCTACTTACTGGAAGATTGACGTGAGGAAGGTGTTGGTGGAAAACACCAGAGCCGTGGTCCATATGCCAGGCGACACGCTACAGGTGGCTGCTTTTCTCGGCAAGGCAAATGTAAAAGAGGGGTTCTTCGATTTATTCAAAAACTCGTATACAGTGAACAGCTTTGAACTCGCCAACGGTTCAATAGCCTACGACAACAACTTCAAAACCCATACACGGGGGATTATCGACCCTAACCATATAGCCCTCGCTGATGTCAGTATGGGCGTAGACTCACTGATGTTTCAGGCTCCGCGCCTGTCGCTCGTCATGCGCCATTGTGCCTTCAAGGAGAAGAACGGAATAGAGCTTTCCGACCTCAGCGGACCGCTGAGCATGGACTCGCTGCAGTTGCAGTTGCCGAGACTTACGGTGAAGACGCCCGATTCATGGCTAAAGGCAAATATGACGATGGATCTTAATGCCTTCAGCGACAGTTGTCCGGGCAGAATAAACCTCACAGCGAGTGCATCGCTTGCCAAGCGCGACCTTTTACGCTTTATGGCGGATATGCCTAAGGCTTTTCGCCGACAGTATCCAGACAAGCCTCTTTCTTTAAATGCCGTAGTGAGCGGCAACCTCCAGCGTATGGATATCCGTATGCTTAATGCTGTATTGCCTTCGGCTATGAAGATAAACGCCAACGGATTTGCTGCCGACGTTACCGACATGAAGAGGATTAGGGCGAACATGAAATTCAAGGCAAATACATATAATATAGGGTTTCTAACCTCGCTTGCCGGCAAGGGCGGACTTGGCGGCGTGCGCATCCCCAAGAGTATGTATCTCGGAGGAAATGTCAAGACTGTAGGACTGAAGACGTATACTGCCGACCTTACTTTCCACGAGGGCGGCGGAACACTGAAAGCTAAAGGTTCGTTCGATTTGCCACACATGGCATACCGCGCAAAACTATCGGCAACGAATATTAAGATTAACCATTTCATGCCGTCGCTCGGCATGAAGGATTTCTCTGGCAACATTGCCGTCACCGGCAAGGGCATTGACCCTACATCAAAGGGCATGCGCATTGACGCAGGGGCGGATATCCGCAAGTTTATATACGAGAAATATCATCTCACGGGCATTAATGTTGATGCCCGACTGCAAAACGGACTTATCCACGCCGCCGTTAACAGCAAGAACAAGATGCTCGACGGACTCTTGACGTTCGACGGACTTATCAACTCCAAGAAACTCGACGCAACGGTATCGGCAGACGTGAACCGCCTCGACCTTTACACTCTGGGTATTACTCAAAAGCCACTGCTCGCTTCGCTCTGCTGCCACTTCGATGTTGCCACCGACATGAAGAAGATGTATATGCTGCGCGGCGGAACGAGCGATGTAACGATACTCGATTCTGCACGACTATACCGACCTGTGAACATCACGATGGATGTTCTGACTAACCGCGACACCACACGCGCCCTCGTAGACTGTGGCGACTTTTATCTGAAGATGAATGCCCGGGGCGGTTATGAAGCTCTGCTGGGTAGCGGTACCAAATTCGGCAACCGACTGATGCATGAACTAAAAGACCGGCGCATCGACTATGTCGCCTTGCGCAATACTCTGCCGGATGCACAGATTACGATGAAGGCGGGAAAGGACAATATCTTCAGCCGCTTTATGAAATACTGCGGATATGCCTTCGAGAGCATCGACATGGATATGACTTTCTCGCCGGCAATGGGAATGAACGGCGGACTGGAACTTAACGAACTGACGGCATCGGGAATAAAACTCGACACGATACGCTTTAATGTGGTTTCCGACTCCTTGAACTGTACTTACAACGGACAAATTCGCAACGCCAAGAACAATCCCCAGTATGTGTTCAATACCCTCTTCGACGGTTATCTCATGGAGCGCGGTTCCGGACTGAACCTCGCCGTATATGATGCCAACGACCGCCTCGGCATAAAGCTCGGCGCCACAGCGGAACTCGAAGAGAAAGGAGCCAGACTGCATCTGCTCACCGATGACATCATCCTGGGCTACAAGAAATTCAAGGCCAACGACGACAACTATCTCTTCCTCGGCGACGACAAGCGAGTGGCGGCAAAACTCAACCTTCGGGCCTCGGACGGCATGGGACTGCAGGTGTATACCGACGATGACAACCTTGAGGCACTGCAGGACGTTACGGTCAGCCTCAACGACTTCGACCTCTCGAAGATTACTGCCGTATTGCCTTACTTCCCCAAGATGACGGGAAAGATGAACGGCGACTTCCATGCCATCCAAACTGCCGACCAGCTTACTCTGTCGTCGAATCTCTCTGTTGACAAGATGACCTATGAGGGATGCAAGATGGGCGACGTAAGCACGGAATTCGTCTATATGCCGCGCTCCGACGGCAGTCATTACGTGGATGCCATGCTCTTCAGCGAGGGCAGTCAGGTGGGAACGCTCGTTGGCACCTACACCCCATCGGGCAAGGGCGTGCTCGACGCTACAATGACTCTCGACCATCTGCCACTATCTATGGTCAACGGATTTATTCCGCAGCAACTCTTCGGTTTTGAGGGCGATGCCGACGGCAAGATGACAGTGAAGGGCTCGCTCGACAAACCGCATGTGGATGGCGAGATTTATCTCGATTCTACCTATATGGTCAGCGTACCGTATGGAGTAAGGTTGAGGTTCAGCAACGACCCTGTAAGGGTTGTCGACAGCAAACTGCTGCTCGAGAACTTCGAGGTGTATGCCCACAACGACAATCCGCTTAATATATACGGCAACATCGACTTCTCCAACCTCGACAACATGAGCATGGATCTGAGGATGAGAGCACAAAACTACCAGCTTATCAACTCTAAGGAGAACTACCGCAGCGTGGCTTACGGCAAGGCGTTTATCGACTTCTTCGGTTTCGTTCGCGGCAAGATGGACAATCTGCAGATGCGCGGAAAGCTCAACGTGCTTGGTTCTACCGATGTGGCTTATATTCTGCGCGACTCGCCTCTTACCACCGACAACCAGATGGACGGACTGGTGAAATTCACCAATCTCAACGACACCACGCAACAGAACGTGAACCATCCGCCATTGACGGGTCTCGACATGGACCTCTCGGTTAGCGTGGACCAGGGGGCACACGTCATGGCTTATCTCAATGCCGACCACTCCAACTATGTAGACCTGATGGGCGGCGGCGACCTGCGCATGACCTACGACCCGCTCAACGAGTTGCGCCTTACGGGTAAATACACGCTCAATAACGGTGAGATGAAATATGCCCTGCCCGTAATTCCGCTCAAGACCTTCAATATCGAAAACGGCAGTTATATAGAATTTACGGGCGACATAATGAATCCGAAGCTAAACATCACGGCAACAGAGGAAACAAAGGCTACGGTGGGCAGCAGCGGACAGGGAGGACGCTCTGTACTCTTTAAATGCGGAGTGGTGATAACCAAGACACTCAACGATATGGGACTGGAGTTCACTCTCGACGCTCCAGAAGACATGTCGCTACACAACGAGCTGCAGTCTATGAGCCTTGAACAGCGCGGCAAACTCGCCGTCACGATGCTCACCACCGGCATGTATCTCGCCGACGGCAATACAAGCGGATTCTCAATGAACAGTGCGCTCAGCTCCTTCCTGCAAAGTGAGATAAACAATATCACAGGTAACGCCCTGCGCACACTCGACCTAAGCTTCGGTATCGACAACTCCACCGATGCTTCGGGAAACATGCACACCGACTACTCGTTTAAGTTTGCCAAGCGCTTCTGGAACAACCGTCTGAAGATTATCATCGGCGGAAAGGTGTCGAGCGGTGCCGACGACCCGACTCAAAATGAGTCTTTCTTCGACAACGTTACATTCGAATACCGTCTCGGCGACACATCAAATAAATATCTGAAGCTCTTCTACGACAACAACTCCTACGACTGGCTCGAGGGTAATACACAGGAGTTCGGAGTGGGATTCACATGGCGCAAGACGGCACAACACTTCAAGGACTTCTTCCGCTTCGGCAAGGAGAAGCAAGCGATGCCGGCACCGCTGAAAAACGACAGCAGCAAGACGATGCCGAAAGTAAGGGAGATTAAGAAGTAACAAGAAGTAGCAGAATAGCATATCAGGAGATTTGAAAAATGAGAAATAACAAATACGTACATACGATAAAAGCCATAATATATACGACGATGGCTGTTGTGCTTGCCGCATGCTCGTCTACGAAAAGCGTGCCCGACGGCGACCAGCTCTATACGGGACTAAAACCGATAAACTACCGAAACTACGAGAAATGCGACCACTTCTACGACACGCAGGAGGAACTTGAGGCTGCACTCGCCACAGCTCCAAACGGAGCTTTCTTCGGCAGTTCATACCACCGCACCATCCCCTATCGCCTGTGGATATGGAATGCCTTTTCCAACTCTGAAGGAACAGCGGGAAAATGGATTGCCAAGACCTTCGGACAGGCTCCTGTGCTGATGAGCTGGGTAAATCCGGAGCTGAGAGCCTCTGTGGCAAAATCTGTATTGCGCAACCACGGATACTTTGGAGGCAACGTTACATATAACGTGGTTGACGAGAAAAATCCGAAAAAGGCAAAGATAGCCTATACTGTCGATATGAACACACTGTCGACAATCGACACCATAGAATACGTCAACTTCCCGAAAGAGGCAGACAGTCTGATTCATGCCACACGCAGTGATGCCCTTATTCATGTTGGCGACCCGTTTGATGTTTCCAGCCTTGATGCCGAGCGCACACGACTGACAAACCTCTTCCGCAACAACGGATATTACTACTACCAGTCGCCATACGCCTCATATCTTGCCGACACACTTGCCACACAGGGTAAAGTGCGCCTGCGCCTGCAGCTTGCCGACAACATCCCCGAGACGGCTCGCCACAAATGGTATATCGGCAATCTGAACGTAAACATCATGAAGCAGTTTATGGAGCAGCTCAAAGACTCCTTCGTATACCGCCGCCTGTCGATTAAATTCAACGGCAAGAAACCGAAAATCCGTGCCCGTCTGTTGCTCAGTCAGCTCCGTCTGCTGCCAAAGCAGATGTACAGTTATGATGCTTTCCTTGAGAGTGCCGACAGGCTCAACAACTCGGGACAATACAGCTCCGTACAGATTGCCTTTACGCCCCGCGACACCACCGCGACATGCGACACTCTCGACATGTCGGTAAGCTGTGTGCTCAACAAGCCTTACGAGGCATACATAGAGACGAACTACAGCAACAAGATCAACGGACGCACCGGACCGGAACTCGTAGTCGGACTGAAAAAACTTAATGCCTTTCGCGGAGGCGAGGTGGTCGACCTGAGTCTTCACGGTTCCTACGAGTGGCAGACAAAAGGAACGGCAAAGGGAAAAAGCGGCGACTTCAACTCTTATGAATACGGTGCCGACCTATCTGTGTCGTTTCCGCGGCTCCTTGTACCTTTCCTCAAACGACGCAGATACTACACCACGCCGAGCACAATGGCAAAGATGTCGGTAAACGTGCTCAACCGTCCTGGCTACTTCAAGATGCACACGGCAACGGGTGAATGGACTTACAAATGGCAGCTTACGGAGAGGACAAAACACGAATTCAGTCCGCTGACGCTGAAATACCAGCATCTTACCTATACCACCCACTCCTTTGACTCCATAATGCAGGCTAACCCGTATCTTCTTGCCACAATGCAAGACATGCTGATACCAAAGATGAGCTATACCTACACGTATACCAGTCCGAAGCAATACCGCAACCCGATATTCTGGAGCATTACGGCATCTGAAGCCGGTAATATCCTGTCGCTCGGATATCTGGCGGCAGGAAAGAAATGGGGCGATGAGGGGAAAACGCTTTTCAAGAACTCATACGCACAGTTTGTAAAGCTGGAGACCGACTTTACCAAGACATGGAGCGTCGGACTGAAGTCGCAACTCGTGGGACATGTAAATGCCGGACTGATATATGCCTTCGGCAACACGAAGCAGACACCATACAGCGAGCAGTTCTATGTAGGCGGTGCAAACAGCGTGAGGGCTTTCGCAGCGAGAAGCATCGGTCCGGGACATTATTATACCGACGTGGCACGCCTCTCGTATCTCGATCAGACGGGCGACATGAAGATTCAGGCAAATCTGGAATACCGCTTTAATATCTTCGGCAATCTATATGGAGCAACCTTCCTTGATGCCGGAAACGTATGGGGAGTGCGCAACGACGGCTACCGCACGGGAGCAAAGTTCAAGTTTAAGAACATTCTTGACGAAATGGCTGTCGGCACAGGTATCGGTGTGCGTTACGACCTGGAGTTTCTCGTGTTGCGTCTCGACTGGGGCGTTGGCATCCACCTGCCTTACGACACGACACGCAGCGGATACTACAACATCCCGAAGTTTAAGGACGGTCAGAGCATCCACCTCGCCGTAGGGTATCCTTTCTGATTTTTATATAACGTAAAGGCAACAAATTATAAGTAACAAGTCAAAATTATTTTATACAAACGACAATGGAGATAATATAAAAAACAACAAGTACAACTTATACAACAAGTACAACACGCAGCGTGCGTGACAAGCATGAAAGTTGTTTGGGTTGTATATGTTGTGACGGTTGTTTTAAATATAAATGTTTTGTTGTTTGTATAAACTAATTATGAATAGCTACTTAAATATCATCCGTCAATGGCGTTTGGCCCAAACAGTCGGAGCGTTTGGCCCAAACAGTCGCGGTGTTTGGCCCAAACGCTCCCAGCGTTCCTATCAATGCAAAAAAAGCACACGGCATCGCTCATTACAGAGTGTCCATTTTCCGTCGCCATTCCGTAGGTGTTACACCGAACTTCTGTTTGAAACACTTGCTGAAATAATGTGCATCAGCAATACCTATGGCGTATGAAATCTCCGTGATACTCATCTCGCCGGCACCAAGCAATTCTACAGCACGCTGCAGGCGCAAAGACTTAAAGAAATCGTTAGGTCCTACTCCTGTCAGAGCCTTCAGCTTCTTGAAATACACAGAACGGCTCATTCCCATCATCCTTGCCACATCATCAACAGAAAGATCACCGTTGCTGATATTCTCCTCAAGCAAAGCTGTCAGTCGGCCAAGGAAACGCTGGTCAGCATCCATCGAGACACTACTGCCGGCAGCAACAGACGAAGTATTTGCCTTGCAGTCTGACGAAAGTGAAGAATTTAAAGAAACACTGCTCTTATTTACAAAGCGTTCGAAATACATCTGCTGCAGATTGCGGCGCATCTCAATGATATTTCTTATTCTCGCCCTCAATACATTGGCACTAAAGGGTTTCTCTATATATGCATCAACGCCAGTGCGAAGTCCAAGTATCACCGAAGCCTCATCAGTACGAGCCGACAGCATGATAATAGGAATATGACTCGTTGAAATGTCTTTGCGCAGATGTCCTGCCATATCCACTCCATCCATCACCGGCATCATATAATCAGAAATTATCAGGTCGGGTTGCAGCTCGGCAGCCTTCTCCATTCCAATCTTGCCGTTGGCAGCAGTTACAATATTGTATTCTTCGCGAAGTATTAGGGAAATGAAGTTGCGCATATCGGCATTATCCTCAACGACAAGTATCGTCAGCCTGTCTTTCATATCCATGTCATTACTGTCTGAATCCTCGTCGAAGGCTTCACCTTCAGTCTCCACCCTACCCTCTTCTGCCGTATACGGAGTAGTGTCCTCCATGATATAATTAGCTTCAGGACATGTCCCGGGAGCGTTTGAGGGCAATTCGACGATAAAGGTGCTGCCCTTGCCGAGTTGACTTTCTACATGTATCGTGCCATGGTGCAGCTCAACGAGGTCTTTTGTAAGGGCAAGCCCTATTCCAGTGTGCGGCTGACTAACGGCACTGCCCTCGTTATCGGAACTGAACAGGCGAAAGATAGAGCTGATACGGTCGGAGGCAATACCGCTCCCTTCATCTTTTACTCTTACAACGACACCACTGCCCGACGGTTCCACACTGACAATAATACTTTTTCCTCGTGGTGTAAAGCGGAAGGCATTCGAGAGGAGATTGAACATCACCTTGTCGAGCTTCTCGCAGTCCGCCCATACAAAGGTCTTTTCTTCTGGCTTTACAAGACTGAGGCTTATGCCTCGCTCACTGGCGAGATTGCGGAAATTGCCTATCAGCGAACTTACAAACACGCCGATGTCTATGCGTTGCAACGAGAGTTTCATGTTTCCGCTCTCGATCTTCCTTATGTCGAGAATCTGACAGACAAGTCTCAACAGTCTGTCGGAATTGCTGTCTACAACATGCAGAGCATCTGCAAGATTCTTCTCTTTTACGCCACGACGCAACATCTCTTTCACACTACCTGAGATTAGTGTGAGCGGAGTGCGTATCTCATGAGAGATATTGGTAAAGAACTTCATCTTGAGGTCGGAAATCTCCTGTTCTACAGCCACTTTCTGCTTCAACTGAAGGATAGTGGCAAAGACGTATGCCGTGATGCATACAGCGAGAACGGCTATCAAGCCATACAGCAGCCAAGCCCATCCCGTCTGCCAGAACGAGGGTAATACCTCTATTTCTACCCTGCGCATATTGTTTACCCATAAGCCGTCGCTGTTTGTTGAGCGTATTTTAAGCACATATTTTCCTGGCGGCAGATTGTTGTAGATGGCACTGTGGCGATTACCTATCATGTTCCAGCCGGCATCTATTCCATCTATCATGTAGGCATAACTAATATTTGAGGGATCACGAAAATCAAGGGCTGAAAATTCAAGGTTGAAACTGTTCTTGCCTGATGGCAGCGTTATGTATTGCACGCTATTTATGTCTTCTTCAAGAATCGCATTGTCGTCTGCCGAAGGCAACTGCTCCGTTTGGTCAACAAACAGTTTTGTAAGGATTATCTTTGGCACAAACCGACTTACCTTTATCTTCTCCGGATTGAAATAAACGGCGGTGCAGTTACGCGACGGGTAAAGTAATCTGCCGTCGCGAAGCCTCAACGCCATACCTTCGTTAATGTCTATCTGTTTGCCGAAGAAGCGCGAGGAGAAATTCTCCACACTGTTTTTCTGAGGCGAATACTTTACAAATCCGTTTTCTGAGGCGAACCAGAGGTTACCGCTACGGTCTTCCTGTACGGAAAAGACAACATCGCTGCGCAATCCATTGGCTGTGGTAAATGGCGTAAAGCGAAGACTGTCGCCCGAACTGCGCTCCACTCGGCAGAATCCTCCTCCGTAAGTACACACATACATGGAGTCGCTGCTCGTGAAGTATGCCTCAAGCACATCGTTGTAACTTAGCGACGAGGCATTGTCTGGCTGTCGTGTATATGAAATGTAGTGTATCTTTTCCGGACGGCGGAAGTTGTCGCTAAAGCGGAGCAGTCCTGATGTGGCACACACCCAGATATTCCCCTGTCCGTCGGAAGTGACAAAACGTGTTCTGCCGAACCTCTGTATTGGATACGACGTGAGGAGATTGGCTGAATGTATAAAGCGTGGCTCCTTTGCCGAAAGGTCTGTATAGAATATTCCGCCGCCGAAGGTTGCACCCCAAAGTCGGTTATGACGGTCGATACAAAGAGAGAAGACATCGTTGTGAGGCAGACTATAGCGACTGCCGTCGGCTGTAAACCGCTTGAGGCGGAAGGTATTTACCCCCGAAGGTTGCAGACGAAGAAGTCCACTGAACTTTGTTGCTATCCATATCACTCCGTTTTTCTGTTCTGCAAAGGCATAGGCATGCCCTACCTGTGAAGAGAAGGATGCCGACAGTCTGCCGTCTGCCGTAAGATTGCCGATAAAACGCAGCTGACTGTCGTACACACTGACCACTCCACTCTTTGCACCGAGCCATATCCGGCCTTTGGAATCCTGGAACACGCCTCTTACATCACGTCCGCTCTCTGTTGGCGCCACATGGTTTAGGGTATTAAATTGCGGTGCATTGTATGTAGCCTTTTGCAGTCCCGTATATTTTCCACAGAACCATACGTTGTCTTGCCTGTCCACAAACATATCGATTACTGTATTCTCGGCAGTCCAGGCATAATGACGGTTTTGGTCAAGGAACGGTACAAGCCGGTTGTTCCTCCTGTCATACATTGCCATGCCGTTTCCGGAAGGTGTGAGCCAGAGATTTCCTCTTGAATCTTCCACAATCTTTATGTCGTTGCGCCACATCGAAGGATCACCGCTAAACTCTCCCTGAAGATGAAGACTCTGAAGTTCACCAGTGGTATGACAATAGCGCATTACGCCTGGTTTGTTGGTACAGAACCATACATCACTAAAACGGTCGCACTGCAATCGAGATATGTGGTTTGAGGCAAGATTACTGTTGGCTGTCGTAAAATGCCGCTCCACGGTATTATCCCTACCGACAAGGAACAGTCCGTCGCCAAGTGTCGAGAGCAATAACTTGCCGTTGCGGAGAAATACCGCCGAACTGACAGGAAATGGTGTAGGAAGTTTTCTTCTAACCGTTTTTCCGCCTTCCAAGACGACATAATGTCCTCTTGAACAACAAAAGATACTTTTACCTTTTCCAATAGACATACTGCTGCATTCAATCCCACTGAAAATCTTTTCTAATTTACGTTTCGACGGATTATATAGCCAAGTTCCATGAGTGGTAAGAATCCACAGCGTTCCATCTTTCCCCACAACAACATTCCTTACGCTAACACCCTTCTGTCTGAACACCACACTTTCCATTATCTTATCATCAGAACGGTCTACCTTAGCCACTACAACTCTTCCGTCTGCCATTCTAACCATCACTCCGCCACCGGGCAAGGCTTGTTCTTCCAGTGCCACGTAGTTGCTCATCGGTAAATTGTCAATGCGCATCGTACGCTTATTGAAGCGGGAGATACTTCCGTTGTAACCCCGCATCCATATATTGTCGCCATCTTCAGAGATACTCTCCAGGCGGTTGCTCTCCAAACGTATACCGTCGCCTGGACGAGCCTTATAATTGGAAAAGCTATAGCCATCGAAGCGGTAAAGTCCATCCCAAGTGGCAAACCACATCTGTCCGTTGCGGTCTTGCATTATCTTCATCACCTCTTTTTGCACAAAGCCAAAATCACTGTTGTATGACGTAAAGGAATAGTGCGGCAAATCTGCCGCACTAATGGATACAGAGAAAACAAGGAATAAAAAAATATAGATATATCGTTGTCTTAGCATAGTATAAAGGTATAGATTATTTGTTTTAAATACCGTCGTTACTCCACGGTAAAGTCAAACTGTTTCACCACTTCTGGCGAAGTACTTGGATGCACGTAGATTTTGAACTTGCCCACGAAGCCGGCAGACTTCCATGAAGCCTTGTCGTTCAAGATATCGTGTTTCAGCGAATTCATCACGCCATAGACCGGCAAGACGTCACCCTCAGAGAATGTATAGCAGGTGAATGATTCCTTCCAGTATTTGCCGTAGTGCGACTCCAGGAACCTGCGTACGCTCTCCTGCGAGATGCCTTGCGGCACATCGATAGACATGTACCAGTCTGACTTGTGGCGGGTTGGCGGGTTGAGCAGAAAACAGTATTTTATGTCGCTCCGGTAGTTGCTGTATTTGTCGGTCATGTAGAACCATGTATTTACTCCCTCGTAATTCACGAGGTCGAGAGATGTGTATGCATCGAGCATGTACCTTTCAGATTTGGGATTCTTCACGGTGTAGATGAACGACTGGTTGAAGGTACAGTCATTGCGGTAGCAATATGGTATCACTTCATGCGTCGCATTCTTACTTTCCCATGCAAAATGTCCCTTGATGTAGGCATTCGCGGCATTGAACTTCCATTTTATATTCGAACCGGATGTTTTCAGCTCTGTGGCATAGTCTGGAGTGGAAGTGGTATAAGAGTCGGTGAAGCCGAACGAACCTACAACACCACCGTTAAGACCGAGCACGTTAAGTCCCAGATTTCCGCTGAACGAATAGTTTATGCCGGTGGTATGGCTTGCCGTGCCGAGATGCGTTGTTGGCTGAGGGTCGATAATGCTAACGTTGTCTACAGGATTTCCCTTTTCGTCAAGCAGGTTGATATTGTTTGCCATGTCGCCAGCCCATGAGCCGAGATACATATTGTCCCCAATCATGCGGTCCCAGCCCTGAGTGCCCTCAGTACATTCAAGGTCACCATTGTGCGAGGTTATCACCTGATGAACGATGTAGTAGTCTGTGTCCTTGTTGAAGTCGTAAACTGCCCAGATGTAATAATTAGTCTCTACAATACACGAGCGACGGTCGTACAAGCTTGTTGGTGATGCAAAGTTGTCGGCACGGAACACGCGTGAGAATTCCTGGGCTTCCATCAAACTCTTCAAATCACCAGTTTCTGCTTTTGTTGCCGGAGCCTTGTCAGCACCATTACTGTTGTCGCCCTTCTCTATACGCTCCGCTATGTCGTCGGCCATAAGTCCCACGGAGTAGTCATTTGCCTCACATTCCGGCATTACCGCCTGCGCCTTGTCGTCAACGGATGAAGAAACAAGATTACCGTTTTTGTCGTATTTATATTCTGCAGTAGTCAGCGAGTCGGCCTTCTGCTGAATGTCGTTGTCGTAGCTGCGTATAACATTTCCGCGAATTGTCAGAATGCTCGAGAACACATCCCCCATGCCCATTTTGTCGGTCTTCACTATAGGAAGTCCATAAATGTCGTCAGTGCGGGCAAGTCTCACGTCGCGAACCAGCATATTCAGGAAGTTCTTCCCTTCTTCAGTATAGTTGTCTGGCAGTTTGTCGTCTCTCGTCATGTTCGTATAAGCCACGGCGATATTGTATGCAAACTTGTTCCATGCCTCAACAGTAGGATTAACCACGAGCAAGGTCTTGCCGGTCATGATATACGCCACAATATTCTCGTAGTCGTCGTTTGCCATTGTCCCCAACACCGCTTTGTCGATAAACACGCTTTTTACCTTATCGCTATTGGCGATTGCCTTTCCTGAGGTGTGTCTTATCATCACTGCCTCGGCAAAGTCGTCGTTCTCCGGACTGCCGTATTCGAGATATGCCCCCGAAACGATTTTCTTTATTACGTCATTTGTTGGTAGCTTGTCAGAAATGTATCCCTCAGGCACAGAAGGATTATCATCGTTGTCACTACAACTCGTCGCTGTCATAAGGAGCAATGCTGCCAATATCGATATAGAAAATTTTACTCTCATAAACGTGATAGGGTTAAATTATAAAATGTGAAGCTGACAGTCTGTGTCTGTATGTCTTGAGCACGGAAAGCCATACTATATATAGCCACAAAGATAATAAAAATACTGAATCTGATTTTTATTTTATATGAAAAATTGATTACTGATGGCGATATTTCTTAGAAAATGTATATACAAACTAAAACAAAACTTAAAATTATGGCATTTTGTAAATAAAAGGCATTACTTTTGTAGTTATGCAGATAAAGCTATCGTATATAAAGCGAAGATAAGACAATATTATTAACAACCTCCGATACCTGATATATAATAAGGAACCGGAATTAAAACAAGAAAAACTATGTCAACAACAACAATCATTATTCTGGTAGTCATCGTCATCTTGGCGATATGGCTTGTGAGTATCTACAACAACTTAGTGAAGCTGCGCAACAATCGCGAGAATGCCTTTGCCAACATCGACGTTCAACTGAAACAGCGCTACGACCTCATACCGCAGCTCGTGGCAACAGTAAAGGGTTATGCTACTCACGAGAAGGAAACACTGCAGCGCGTTACCGATGCACGCACAGCAGCAATGGGTGCCACGACAATTAACGACAAGATTCAGGCGGACAACCAGCTAACATCGGCTCTTGCCGGACTGAAGGTTTCGCTCGAGGCTTATCCAGACCTGAAGGCTAACCAGAACTTCATGCAACTACAGAGCGAAATTGCCGACATCGAGAACAAGCTCGCTGCCGTGCGCCGCTTCTTCAACTCTGCTACCCGCGAACTCAACAATGCCGTTGAGACCTTCCCGAGCAACCTGTTTGCCAAGATGTTCGGATTCTCACGCCAACCGATGTTCGAGGTTCCACAGGAGAGTCGCGCACAGTATGAAAAGGCTCCGGAGATAAATTTTAATTAAGAGTTTAGAATGTTGAGTTATTCTCGCTTCGCTGCGATTTAGAGTTTTAAAATTTAGATTTTTATAACTTAAACTCTAAACTCATTAATTCTAAATCGGCAAAGCCGACAACTCTAAACTCTAAACTCTAAATTCTAAAATCAAATTATGAAATACATAGGAATGCATACTCAAATCAGCCGCAACAACAGGATGACACTATTGTTGCTGCTGATGTTTCCCCTGATAATTCTCGGGGTGGTGTGGGCGTTTATCGCCCTGCTTAACTATTTCGGCAACGGATATTACGACCAATACGGTAACGTGGTACACCAGATGGATCCAGAGGTAGTGAAGTATTATTTCCTCAATGCCCTGCCATGGGTCGTGGGCGGCGTGGCGATATGGTTTGCCATCGCCTTTCTCTTCAATACATCCATGGTGCGCGCTGCAACAGGAGCACACTCCGTGAGCCGCAAGGAGAATCCACGTCTGTATAACATCGTGGAAAATCTCTGTATGACGGCTGGTATGGATATGCCGAAGATTAACATGGTGGACGACCCGCAGCTCAACGCCTTTGCCAGCGGCATCGACAAAAACAGCTACACCGTTACCGTCACTACCGGACTTATGAATCTTCTCGACGATGACGAACTTGCCGGTGTTATCGGTCATGAGCTGACTCATATCCGCAATCATGACACCAGATTGCTAATCACGAGTATCATCTTCGTGGGTATCATATCCACGGTGATGAGCGTGATCGTTCAGATGATGTACAACATGATGTGGTTCGGAGGCGGCAGTCGCAGAATTGGCGGCAGCGATGACGACGACAACCGCAGTAGCGGCATAGCAATGATTGTGGTATTGATTATAGGCTATTTGCTCTGCGCCGTGGCTTATCTCTTCACAGCCTTGACGCGCTTCGCCATAAGTCGTAAGCGCGAGTATATGGCAGATGCCGGTGGGGCGGAACTCTGCGGTAATCCGCTTGCCCTCGCCTCGGCATTGAGGAAGATTAGCGGCGACCCAGGACTGCAGAACGTGAAACGCGACGACGTGGCGCAGCTCTTCATCATCCATCCGCAACACCTTACAGGCGGTGGAGCCTTGAGCTTCCTCTCGTCGCTCTTCTCCACACATCCCGACACAAAGAAGCGCATCGAGATACTGGAACAGTTCTGATGCTTACATATACAAAAGCAAGTCTTTAAAAACGGTAATTCGTTGAAAAAGACTTGTTTTTTTATTCCTCACCATTGATAATTGAAAAAAAATATGTAAGTTTGCTGACATAAAGAAAATCAATAATATATAAACCATGAATTGGGAAAAACTACAGAATGGCTCCGACATAAGGGGCGTGGCTCTCGAAGGAATAGAGGGCGAGCATGTTAATCTTACTCCAGAAGCAGCTGAGACGATAGCGAAGTCGTTCGTTAAATGGCTTCGCACCACAACGGGCGAACAGCAGATTACGGTTGCTGTCGGCACAGACTGCCGCCTTTCGGGCGAGAGCCTGAAAGAGGCTTTCGTCAAGGGGGCAACATTGTCGGGCGCAAATGTACTTGACTGCGGACTGGCGTCGACTCCGGCGATGTTCATGACCACCGTCAGCGAGCATACAAAGGCTTCTGCCTCGGTGATGGTAACGGCAAGTCATCTGCCTTTCAACCGCAACGGACTGAAATTTTTCACCCCCAATGGTGGACTCGACAAGAAGGACATTGCCGCTATTCTCAGCATCGCCGCAAGCGGCGACTATACTTATGACGGCGATGCAGGCAAATGCCGTGTGGTAGACTTTATGGCACTGTATTCGCACCACCTTGCCGACTATATCCGCAAGGGAGTTGCAGCCGAAGACTATGAGCATCCTCTTTCTGGCATGCACATCATCGTGGATGCTGGAAACGGCAACGGAGGTTTCTTCGAGAAAATTCTCCGTCAGCTCGGTGCCAACACTGAGGGTAGCCAGTTCCTTGACCCCGACGGCCGTTTCCCAAACCATATACCAAATCCGGAGAACGCAGATGCCATGAACTCGATATGTGATGCCGTGAAGCGATGCCATGCCGACCTCGGCATTATCTTCGATACCGACGTAGACCGCTCGGCGATCGTAGACCACAAGGGCGATCCGATAAACCGCAATACTCTGATTGCGCTGATATCTGCCGTGATACTGAAGGAGCATCCCGGAAGCACCGTAGTTACCGACTCTGTTACTTCCGACGGTTTGACAGATTTCATCAGGGAGCATGGAGGCAAACACCACCGCTTCCGCCGTGGATACAAGAACGTGATAAACGAGGGTATCCGTCTGAACAATGCCGGCGAGGAGTGCTGGCTTGCCATTGAGACGTCTGGTCATGCCGCCCTTCGCGAGAACTATTTCCTCGACGACGGTGCTTATCTCGCAGCCAAGCTTATCATCGATGCAGCCAAGCTCAACAAGAGGGGGAAGCAGTTGCAAGACCTTATCGCTACTCTCAAGCAGCCTAAGGAGAGCAAGGAGATAAGAATTAAGCTCACCCAACCGGATTTTAAGGCTCAGGGAGCCAAGGTGCTTGAAGATATGAAGGCGAAATTTGCTGCCGTTCCGGGCTGGACACTCGTTGAACCTAACTACGAAGGTATCCGCGTGAGCTGTCGCAATGCCGATGAAGAGGGGTGGCTGCTTCTGCGCATGTCGCTCCACGACCCCGTTATGCCGCTCAACATCGAGAGCAATGTGGATGGAGGTGTGGAAGTGATTGAAAATAAGCTGAAAGAACTCGGATTGTTATAATTGATATACGATAAATCCTCTTATCGTAAAACGAATTTTTTTTTCGTAAAATTACCCTCACACCCTCACACATCCCCTAAAAGCCCTCTGTTTATCGACATTCTGAGGGTGAGGGTAAGTGTGAGGGCGTGAGGGGTCTATTATCTTTTTACCGCCTGTCTTTATTCGTGCAATTAAAAAACTATGGTGCAAAGGTACGAACATAAGAAAAAGATATAATGGAAAAAATGCGGAGACGCTTACCTGAAATATTAAAATATTAATAAAATTAGATATATTTTTTACTGCAAATAAACATATTATAGTTTTTTTTATATATTTGCAGCGTTTTGTAAGTCAATTATAAGATTTACGAACAATATTATTAATCTTGTTTAAAATAATAGCTTATGAAGTACTTTTTTACCACATTATTAATCTTCGCCTCACTGAGTGTTGGAGCAAGAGATTATCTCCCGGTATTGACCGAAGGGAAAGTATGGAACTGCATCTTCTTCTGCGGATTCAACGAGCAGAAGGCTTATGGTTTCCAAATCAAGGTAGACGGCGATACTATCGTAGGCAACAGAACATGCAAGAGGATAAGAGTAGAATATCCTAAAACATCGGAATATATGATGTATCAATCGTATACCACTGCTGCCTATGAGGAGAACCATAAAGTGTATGCTTTCAAATATTCTGATGATTCAGAAACTTTGCTAATGGATTTCAATATGAAAAAGGGCGATGTGTTGTATGAGTCTGCAAACGTGTTCGACGATGATTCGGTTGAAATAGACGGCATCAAACGGAAAAGAATATTACTTGACGGAAGCGGCTGCAACTGCTGGATTGAAGGCATAGGAGCTACCTCTGAAGTCTGGGCAACTCTTGTCCCTATGCCAACTAACGGAGTTTCGCAATATATGGAGTCGTGCTACGAGAACGGAAAATGTATCTTCAAGAACGAGAACCTGCCGGACTTCGTCGTTTCCGGCATAAAGAATGTAGATATGCCAAAGAATATCGGAAACAAGAATGAAGTTTACAACATCATGGGGTGTAAGGTTACGGACGAAAGCAGTCATGGAGTGTTTATAAAGAACGGCAAGAAGATAATCAGATAAGGTTGTCAGTCTGGGATTTAAACAGAATAAATCCGGTCATCAAGCGTTTCTTGCTTGGCAACCGGATTTTTTCATTGCCTTTTTAGAATCACAGGATTATCAATACCCCGGGTTCTGTTCCAAATTCGGGTTAGCGTTGCGCTGTTTCTGCGGGATAGGGTAGATGGCACGCCACTGCTCCGTATTGCCGTCGGCATAAAACGTCTTTTCGTTGAAGAACGAGCCAAAGCGTATCATGTCCTTGCGGCGCTGGTTCTCCCATATAAACTCGCGAGCACGCTCCAGTTCGAGATTCTTCAAATTCAGTTCGATAGGAGCACAGTTGCTACGCTGGCGCACGCGGTTCATAAGTTCCTTAGCCTCAGCCAGACTCTTGTTCTGACGGAAGAGAGCTTCTGCCTTCATCAGCAAGATATTGGAATAACGCTCGGCGATGTAGTCGTTGTCGGCATTCGAACCGGAGAATGTTGCGCCCTCCGGACGGTATTTCAACACGCGGTAGCCCTCCCAGTTCTCGGCAGCGGTCTTCGACTTGAGAGCCGTGAGCACAAGCTGTTCGCCTTTCTTGTCGGGATTCTCTATCGGAGTACCGTCGAGCATGTATTGCGGACCGTATTCCAGATAGTTCAACCGCTCGTCGTTGGCATCGTCATACCACGACAGAGCCTCATCGGAGAAGCAATAGCCACATGCCGGAGCAAACGGCAGACCGTATTTCTGCTGGTCTACGGCATGCTGGGCATAGAGGATAAACTGGTTAGCATCAACATTCTTCGACGGGTCTACGGAGAAGGCTATAATAACTTCCTTCGTCTTGCCCTCGTTGGATGAGCGGAAGCAGTCGCCAACTTTCTTCTCCAAATCAAAGGCACCACTATTGATAACATTGTTACACATCGCCTCGCAGTCAGCCCAACGCGCCGTACCGGTATATACTTCAGCATTAAGATAAAGTGATGCGAGGAGAGTATAAGCCGCCTCCTTTGTGAATCGCGGATAATAGCTGGCATCAACATTCTTTGCCGATGGCAAGTCCTGGGCAGCAGCAAGAAGTTCCGTCTCGATAAACTTGAAGACTTCAGCCCTCGGAGTTGTCTTTGGCATGTTGTTGGCATCCGGACGCGGGTCAGTAAAGAGCGGTACATTTCCGAAATAGTCCATGGCATAGAAATATTCGTATGCGCGCAGTGCCCTCACCTCGGCAATAGGACCGGTGAGTTTGTCTTTCACTGCAGACCCCTCCATAGCTGCGAGCACGGCATTGTCGGCACCGATACCCGGGAAGATATAAGTGTTCCAACATACATTCAAGCGGTCGTTGTCTGGAGTGCACTTATGTTCCATAATCTGATTGACATATTCGTCATACCATCCGCCGTTGGCACGTCCCGGACAAAAGAGTTCATCGGTGCCATACTCTCCGATACGCCAGCTGTCGCCGCCGGCACGGCTCATATAAGCCATATATTCATAACACCCGGCGAGCGAAGACAGTGCCTGATCCTCCGTCTGATAGTAATTGTCGGGAGTCAGTCTGCCGTAGAGTTCCTCATCGAGGTCGGTACATCCTACAGCCATCATGCCGCCAAGCAGCAAGACAGCCGCCTTAGTCATTATCTTTGTTGCTTTCATAGAAATTCAGTTTTGTTGTTATACATAATTGGAATGTAGTTACACATATCTTAGAATGTTACATTCACTCCGAAGATGAACGTGCGTGAACGCGGATAACTCAGATAGTCAACGCCGAGGATTGAGCCGCCCTTACCCTGCGTGTCGGTATTTACCTCCGGGTCGAGTCCGTCGTATCCCGTTATGCAGAAGAGGTTCTGAGCGGTGAAGTAAGCCCTTGCGTTTGTAATCTTCAGACAAGGCAGTTTGAAGTCATATCCCAAAGTGAGGTTGTCGAGACGGAAGAACGAACCATCTTCGATAAACTGCGATGAATATGTCTTTGCCTGGTTAACGGAGATTCCGCTGTTCACGGCAGCAGCGAGCACGTTGCGTCCCGGCAAACTGTTGAGATACATGAAGTTGTTTGCCGTATTGTTGTAAACGTCGTTGCCCTGACTTCCGCGGAAGTTCAGCGAGAGGCTCCAGTTCTTGTAGCGCAGGTTTGTCGTGATGCCGTAAGTGAAATCAGGCTGTGCACAACCGATAATCTGCGACTTTCCGTCGTTGGCATACATCTCCATTCCGTTCTCGTCGAGTCCGATAAACTTCTTTCCGTAGAAAGTGCCGAGCGGTTCGCCCACCATGATGAGCTGCGAGTACTGACCGGAGAGTCCCTGTCCGTTGCAAGGAGCCCACAGCACTTCGTCGCCCGACCATTTGCTGTTCGACAGACTTGTCAGTTTATTCTTGTTAGATGCGAAGTTCAGCGTAGCATCCCATGAGAAATCCTTCGTGCGCATGATGTCGAATCCGAGTTCAAGTTCGATACCCGTATTCCTTACAGCTCCTACGTTTGCCAGCTGTGTTGTAATGAGCGAAGGCGAAGGCACGGCAACAGTGAGCAGCAAGTCTTTTGTCTTCTTGTAATACCAGTCGATACTACCGCGGATGCGGTTGTCGAGGAATCCGAAGTCAAGACCGATGTCAGTCTGGGATGTAGACTCCCACTTCAAATCCGGATTAGCATACTGCTGTGGCAGAACCACCGTAGTCTTGTCGCCACCGAAGATATATCCCCACGACTGTGCGCCGAGTGTTGATATTGCGTTATAGTTACCAATCTCCTGGTTACCCGTCATACCCCAGCTCGCACGGAGCTTGAGATTAGAAATGGCATCAGCCTTGAAGAACGGCTCTTCCGTGATGCGCCATGAAGCGGCAAACGACGGGAAGGTACCCCACTTGTTGTCTTTACCGAAGCGGCTTGAACCGTCGCGGCGCACGGTAGCTGTGAAGAGATAGCGGTTGGCATAGCTGTAGTTTGCCCTGCCGTAGAATGAAATCAGCTTGTTGCTCTCGGCATAGCTCGTTATGCTCTCGATGGTCTTTGCGGCAGCGAGGTTATACCATTTGAATTCATCAGACTGGAAGCCATAGGCTGCTGTATTAAGACCTTCGTTCCAGAAATACTGATATGAGTAACCAGCCATTGCATCGATGCGGTGCTCCCCAAACTGCTGGTTGTATTTCAGTATCAGTTCCATGAGCTTTGAGTAATCCTTCAGTCGCTGCACTGTTACACGACCGCCAGTGCCGTCGCCCAGAAGGTTGCTCTTTGATATATAAGAGTTTCTGTCTTGGCTGTTGTTTGTGTAGCCGATATTAACCTCGAAGGTGAATGGTTTATAGAAATTCCAGTCTGCCTTCAGATTACCGATAAAGCGCTTGTTGTTGCGCTTGTCGAGCAGTTCGTGGATATACGAAAGCGGCTGCACACGGTAAGGACGCACGTCGTTGTAGTCGCCGTCGCTTGTATATACCGGCAGAGTTGGATTGAATACATAAGCTTCATAGAGCATGCTTGAACCCATCTCGCTGCCTACGGTACTCGACGTTGGAGCCTGGTTGGAGTGTGTCTCGCCGTAGTTCATGTTGAGCACGAATTTCAGTTTGCCGTCGAGTGCCGAATGGTTGATGTTCACACGTCCGCTATAGCTCTCGTTGCGTGCTCCGCGCATTATTCCGCCGTTGTTGTTGTAGCTCAGCGACGCACGGTAGTTGGTATATTCGCCACCGCTCATAAACGAGAGGTAGTGGCTCTGCTGCAAACCGGTGTGCATTATCTCGTCTTGCCAGTTATGGTTCTCGCCTCCGTCGTTGAGCGGCAGGTTCAGGTCTTTGCATACCTTTCGGTATTCATCGCCCGAAAGCATGTCAAGCTTCTTGGCAGCATTGCTGAATCCGATGCTGTAGCCATAGTTGAGCTGCTGCACTCCTGCCTTACCTTTTTTCGTGGTAATCATGATTACGCCGTTTGCTCCACGGCTACCGTATATTGCCGTAGCCGAAGCATCTTTCAACACGTCGATACTCTCGATATCGTTAGGATTGAGCATTGAAAGGGGATTGGCAGACTCCTGGTCGAAGAAGTCATTGTTGTAAGTACTGATGTTGCTCTGTCCCGAACCGGCATTTGCGTCGATTGGCACTCCATCGATTACATACAGCGGATCGTTGCTGGCGTTTACCGAGGTACCGCCGCGCACACGGATTGTTGTAGAACCGCCAGGCTTTCCTGAGTTCTGGGCGATGTTCACTCCGGCAAAGGCTCCCTGCATGAGCTGCTGTGCCGAGAGGTTGCTGCCGCTCTTGAAGTCTTCAGCCTTCAACTGCGACACGCTTCCCGTGAGGTCGCTTTTCTTCATCGTGCCGTAGCCTACAACCACTACTTCGTCGAGACTTTTGTCGTCGGCTTTCATCACGACGTCGAGTCGGGAGTTCTGTCCCACCATCTTTTCTGTAGTTTGATAGCCTACATAGGAATAGACGAGGATTGTGCCCGGCGATGTTACTTCGATGGAATATTTACCATCCACATCGGTGATTGTTCCCACCTTGGCGTTGCCCTTTACCTGTACGGTAACTCCGATAAGAGGGTCTTTTCCGTCACTCACCGTACCGGTGACGGTTCTAACCTGTGCCCAAACGCCCTGAACTATCAGGGTCATCATAAGCAGGCACAACATTCTCAGATTTTGTTTTAGCTTGTTGTCCATAAGCTTTGATTTTAGGTTTTGTTGTTATTAGTCGTTTGTATTATTGTATTTATTCTCTCCTATTTATATATAGCAGATATGCTTGTTCTTTTTCAAGTGTCAACAGGTTAAGATTATGTTGCGTCGAAAGTTATGCAAAGATACCTTATGAAGTGTTAAGAAAAGGGCAAAAAAAGGTTTTTGAAGTCGAAAAAACGGTCAAACTGCATGTCACCACGGCTTTTTAAAGCACAAAAACCGATTTTCACCACAAATTAACCGGATTTCACACCCAGGCGAAAGATACTTTACATAAATTTGTATCGCAAAACAAAAAACTATCAAACATGAAACATCTCAATATAAAAAATCTTCTGCTTGCGGGATCGGTTTTCATCTCAATGCAGCTATATGCCGACAACAATGTATTCAACAGCATCGTTGCGCAAGACGGTACCGGCTCTTTCGCCACTATTCAGGATGCCATAGATGCCGCACCGGACTCTTCGGCTACACCTTATATAATATTTATAAAGGCAGGACACTATCATGAACACTTGTATATCCCGGCTTCGAAACCTAATCTTCACCTCGTGGGACAGTCTCGGCGACTGGTAAGGGTGAGCGACGACAGGGTGAGCGGCGGACCGAACGCTTCGCCCGTTGACGTGGCGGCAACTATGGTGGTTCATGCCACGGATACGTATCTTGAGGAGATTACTTTCGAGAATTCCTGGGGAACACGCAAGAAGGACGGACCGCAGGCTCTCGCCCTTTATACGAAAATGGACCGCAATGTGGTTAACCGCTGCGCCATGCTGTCATATCAGGATACTTACCGTACGGCAAACGCCCTGAACTGGCGCAACTACGTGAAGGACTGCTTTATTGAGGGTGCCATTGACTTCCTCTACGGTCAGGGGAACGTTTTCTTTGACCACTGCACTCTGAACATCACCCGCAAACAGGGCGGATGGATCGTAGCACCGAAGCATGACGAGGGGACAACATGGGGATATGTATTGAAGAATACTACTATTACGGCTCCCGGAAATCCGAAAGATACAGAAATCTGGCTCGGCAGACCATGGCTACACAGTCCGAAGGCGGTTTTTATCGACACTAAAGCGGAGGTTACTATTCCCGATGAGGGATGGTATGACCACATGGGCACGCTGCCTGCGGTTTTTGCCGACTACAACACTACGGATGCAAACGGCAGAAAGCTTGACCTGAGCAAGAGGATTGACCGCTATTATAAGCTTACGGCTGAGAATGATACTATTTGGGGAAAGGCTAAGAATATGCTGACGGATAAAGAGGCTAAACTTTATACCGTGGATAATGTTTTGAGTGGCGACGACAACTGGAACCCTCTGATTTTATGTAAAACGCTAAAATCCCCTGTAGTTAAATGCGAACATGGCATTATTACTTGGAAGCCTATACAGGGAGCACGCGGATATGTGGTATGCAAAGGGGATAAAGTGGTGGAGATTACTACGGATACGAAATATGCCGTTGACGGGAAGCCAAGCCTATATATCGTACAAAGTGTAAGCAAAACTGGAAGTTTGAGTATTATAAAATAAGCGAATAATATATGAAAAAGCTGTTTATATTTATTTTCGCACTTATCACGCTTAATTTAAGTGCACAGAAAGAGAGACAGGAATACATGTTCGACGGCGAACTTCCAGTGTGTCTTGAGGAGATGCAACAGGAACTCTCCTACCCTATGGCATGGGGAAACAGCGACATTCGCCAGTTTGACCTTTGGCGAAGCAGCGCACGTGATGTTCTCCGGCGCGAGATGCTCTTGCCGCCTAAACCGGCTACAGCTTACAACATGAAGGTTATTGCCGAGGAAAAGCGAAAAGGATACAAGGCAAGAAAGATTCTTTTCAATCTTGATGCCTATTCGAGGGTGGAGGCGTATGAGCTCGTGCCCGACGGCAAGGGACCGTTTCCGGCTGTACTGCTGCTCCACGACCACGGCGGGCATTTCTCTATCGGAAAAGAAAAGATGATCCGTCCGTTTGCCGTGGCAGACTCTGTAGTGAGGGATGCCGACGAATGGTGTGAGAGGTGTTACGGCAAACAGTATGTCGGAGACTTCCTCGCCTCTAAGGGATATGTGGTGCTCGCCGTCGATGCTCCGTTCTGGGGAGACCGCGGAGTGAAGGGTGGAACGACATGGGACTGGTATAAATATATTGCCGGAAACTTCATGATGATGGGACGAAACATTAGCGCATGGATGAATTTCGACGATGTATACTCTGCCGACTTCTTTGCTTCGTTGCCCGAAGTGGATGCCAACAGACTCTCGTGTATGGGGTTCTCCATGGGGGCTTACCGCTCTTGGATGCTCTCGGCTCTTACTGATAAGGTGAAGCTCGGTGTTGCCATCTGCTGGATGCATACCACGGAGTATCAGATTAACCGCCAGTACGGACTGAAGCGCCACGAGGAATGGGCAAATCTTATCCCCGGCATCCGCCGCTATATGGACTATCCGCATATCGCCTCCATCGCCTGTCCAAAGCCGATGCTCTTTATCAATGGGGCTAAGGACAAACTTTTTCCTCCTGTTTCCGTGAAAAAGGCTTTTGAGGAGATGCACGACGTATGGCGGAGTCAGGGGGCTGACGAGAAACTGGAGACTGAAATATGGGATATGCCCCACTATTGCGGTCCGGAGGTTCAGAAAAGGATTTTGGAGTTTCTCGGCAAGAACCTGTAGAACTTTTATGTATCTGTCGACGGAGACTTTCGCTCGATAAGGCGGATAAAGACATAGCATAATTGAATCATAGGTAAAAACACATGTTTTTAATTTGAATTATTTTTATTGTTAGTTAGTAGATGACGGTATCTGTCGCGACGACAGATACCTTTTTTTCGATCTGTACGGCCGGAATTCGAAGTAGGTGCGGTGTCTCACCGCACAGTCACCCGAAGCGTTTGGGCGAAACACTCGAAGCGTTTGGGCGAAACACCCGAAGCGTTTGGGCAAAACACCAGAAGCGTTTGGGCGAAACACCGGACAGCAAAGTTTGATATAACAAATCTACTGATGATTTTTTTTGCAGAAAGTTTGCAAATTTCAACATATTGTATTACATTTGCAACAATAATCAACAACAAAATGCTTAAAGAAGTCAAAAACAATACATATTTTTATTCAAGAAGAGAATTTACCTTAAATAATTAATTACTAAAAAAAAAATTATGGGATTAGTAGAAGCTGTAAAAAGCGTGTTTGGCAATTATGCCACCTTTAGCGGACGTGCAAGACGTTCGGAGTATTGGTTTTTCTACCTGTTTAACCTTATCACCGTGTTCGTGTTTATGATAGTAGCCTCTATCATCGGAGCTATCTTCGGAGGAGGTAAAGGGGCTGCCGGCGGACTTGCTGTTGGCTACGTGCTCTACATTTTGTATGGCCTGGCAGCTTTCATTCCAAGCTTGGCAGTTGCCGTGCGACGTCTTCACGACACAAACCGTTCTGGATGGAACCTACTATGGTGTCTGTTGCCGTTTGTTGGTGGTATCGTCGTGCTTGTGTTTATGGTTATGGACAGCACTCCGGGCGAAAACCAGTATGGCGCAAATCCTAAGGCGAATGAAACTATAGAATATTAATTTAAATTTCGGATTTATAATCTTCCCCTCCCCCGCCTCCCCCTCCGGGGGCGGAGCAGTTACCTTTAATTGCCATAACCTTACACATTTGTCATTACAAAATCAGTATCATTACTAATTTTAACAGAAAATATCTCTGTGTTTTAGCAGAAAGAGTAACTGCTCCGCCCCTGAAAGGGGAGGCGGGGGAGGGGAAGATTATAAATCCGAAACTTGAAATATATAATATTAACTATATAAAATAATGAGAGAGGGGGGACCAGCTTGGTTTCCTCTCTCTCATTATTTTGTACAATTCACACTTCAAATTCGTTCTTCCACTCTCCCGTCTCCCTCTCCAATAAGCAGTTACCACTATAAGGTAAGTATAACTGACATCACCAATACAAACAGGCACTTTTATAGACAAAATAAAACATTCTACAATATTTTGTTTGCAGTTTTAAAGTTTATTTGTACTTTTGTCACATATTTACAAATTTCAAAAACTTTTTGTATCTAATTTTTTATAATAAAGGGAACAACTATATAACCAATAAAGAAAATATATAAATACAATATAATTTCAATCTTATGAGAATCAATAAAGTTTTACTTTGCGGATTAATCGCATACTCTACAAATATGGCTGCACAGACAGCACCTGTATTCAAGCCGTTTGCAACGCAGTTTAAAACAGCAGAAACGGTAAATACCAAAAGTGTGATTAGAAAGGGTATTACAAATGCTGACCCCGACGACTTTAAAACGCTCTCGGCTCCTACAAACATTAAACTTGTCGACCTGTTGACTTCTGTTAGAATGACCTGGGATGCTCTTACGGCGGATGCTCTTAAAGGAGAAACAATAGATCCGGCAAAAGTGAAATACACCATATATAAAATAAAGGAAAATGAGGATAATGAGGAAGTAGAGACAGATAATGATTGGGAGTATGAAGGAGAAGTGACGGGAGAGACCCAATACGACATCCAGACAAATACTGACGAAGGGGAGCCTTGGGTCACAACATTCGGTCTGATTGCCGAATATGACAAATACAAGAGCGGAATGGCAATATCAGCATTTCTGCCTGTAGGTAAGGCTTACTCTCTACCATTTACTGACAGTTTCAAAAATGCCGGCACGGAAAACTTCTGGTGGGCTGACTGCAACAATAGCGATGACTACGGACTGCTGACCGACGCATCACTGAAATCTGCCGACGGCGACAACGGATGCTTCGGATTTATGGCTTCTAAAGCCGGGGAGACTTGCTCGCTCGTTTCCCACAAAATATCTCTCGCAGGAAGCGAGAATCCTGTTGTTTCATTCTCACAATACTTCAACGGCAACGGGGATGTGCCGCTCACGTTGGAGGTGATGAAACCGGACGGCACAGTGGAAGCGGTGGATACGAAGAATATATCTAATCTGACTACATCGGGATGGAAAACAATGAATGCCGCTTTGGCTAAATTCGCTAACGAAAGATACATCGTGCTGCACTTCCGCTTTACGGCAAGTACGCCTAAGATTCTCACCGGCATTGACAATATCTGCATTCGAGACGAAAAGAATAATGACCTCGCCGTTAGCATCAGCGCTCCAAAGAAGGTAACGAAAGGACAAAAACTGAAACTGGCAGTTGAGGTGGATAATCTTACGGAAAAGGCTTCGCCTACTTTTACTCTGACCGTGGACATCAACGGCAAGGTGATGAAGAAAACGGAGAAAAGCGGTGTGCTGAAGGGGTATAAGAAGAAATCGTATGATGTGGAATATACTACGTCGGCTATTGATGCCGCTATTGAAAATCTGCCGATTAACGTGGAGCTGACGGCGGATGGCGATGAAAACACGGACAACAATACGGCTCAGGCTACGGTTGCGACGGAAACGACATGGAGAAACGGGGTGGAAAATCTCAACATTGCTATGGACGGAAATGATGCCTATCTGACGTGGATGGAACCTAAGGCTAATGCGAAAACGGTTGTTGACGGTTTTGAAGATTACAGTCCGTGGGCTACGGCTTTCGGCGAATGGACTCTCGTGGATGTAGACAAGGCAACGAGTGGCGGCGTTTTCCCGAACTCGGATTATCCGCACGAAGGGGAGCCGCTGGCTTTTATCGTGATGAATCCTTCGGATATAGGGGAAACTCTGGAGGCTCACAGCGGAAACCAGTTTCTCGGTGCTCCGTATCCTTTCTATGTAGCATCCACGGAAACTTATTATCCTAATGCCGATGAATGGCTGATATCTCCGGAACTTTCGGGTAAGGAACAGACGGTGAAATTCTGGGCTAAGAATCTAAGAACGAAGGACTACAACGGAAACTGGATGGATAATGACGAGATTTTCTATTTCCTCGGGTCAAAGACGGATACTGACTTGAAGTCGTTTACTGATTACTACAGCTATGGTATCACGCATAAGTTTGACGTTTACGGCGGCGACTGGACGGAATTCAGCGTGAAGATTGCCGAAGGAACGAAATTCTTCGGAATCCATCACACTACTCCCGGCACGGAAGGACTGATGCTGATGCTCGACGACTTTACTTTTGAACAGGGCGGTACAGCAAAGAAATATAATGTTTATAGAGACGGAACGCTCATCGGCTGCTACTCCGGAACGGCTTGCACAGTGAAGCATAATGACGGCGGAGAACATACGTTTGCCGTTACTGCCGTATATGCTGACGGCAGCGAATCGGCGCCTGTATACGTATCTGGCACTGCTGGAATTTCTGATATTACTAAGGAAAGCAGCCGCAACAATGGTATGGCATTTACTGTAAACGGTATGAGGACTGGCAATATCAGCGGCAAGCTGAAACCTGGACTTTATATCCTTAACGGAAAGAAAATCGTTATCAAATAATATCACAGACAATTAATATATAGAATTATGAGGAACAGACTTTTTACTTTGGTTTCCTGTCTTACCATGGCTACGTGTGCCATGGCTAAGCCTATCGACGCCAGTAAGGCGCTCGCTTTAGCACAGTCGTTCGGACATAAAGCGGCAATGAGCGGACTGATGCGCTCTATGGCGGCGAACGATAAGATGAATATCGTATACAAAGCTAATAAGCCTACGGGTAATAATGCTTATTATTATGTGGCTGAAGCAAGGAATGGCGGATATGTTATTGTGAGCGGCGAAGATCGGACACAGAGTATCATTGGCTTTGTTGACGGCGAGAGATTCGAATTGAATAACTTGCCTGACAATATGAGATACTGGCTCGGCGAATTTGCAAGGCAGGTGGACTTTCTCGACAAGCACCCACAGGCTAAACCGAAGATTGCCAAGACGGAGGGGAAGGATGCTGTGGAACCGCTGCTCGGAAATACGGCATGGAACCAGTCGCCTTATTACAACAAATATACTCCTGACGGAAACTTCCCGATTGGATGCGTGGCTGTGGCACTCGGACAGATTATGAGATACTGGCAATGGCCTGACCATGGCGTGGGCTCACACTCGTATACAACGACTACACTGAAGTTTGAGGAGTCGGCTGACTTCGAAAATACTACGTATAACTGGGCAGCAATGACTGACCAACTGAACTCGGCTTCGACTGACGAGGCTATTGATGCGGTCGCTACCCTACTCCACCATGTTGCCGTTAGCGTGGATATGGACTATAATAAAGGTGGGTCGGGGGCTTACTCGGAAAAAATGGGACCCGCGATGGCTAACTATTTCCGCTACGACAAGGGCATTCAACTCGTAAAAAGGAATTTCTATAACTCGCAAACATGGATGCAGATGGTAAGGACGGAACTCGACAACGGCAGACCCGTGGTTTACGACGGGGCGACAAGCACTATGTCGGGACACTCTTTCGTTTGCGACGGATATAACGAGGATGGATTCTACCACATCAACTGGGGATGGGGTGGCAGCGGAAACGGATATTTCCTGCTTAACGCCCTGGCTTATGACTATGTGGACATGCAGACGGGACAAAGCATGAAGGATGGTTTTAACTATTACCAGGATATGCTCATAGGATTTAAGCCTGACAAGGACGGCACTTCTGTTTACCGCACTCACGAAATGCTCTGCGAAGGTCTCGGACCTGACTTCGACGTAACGGTAGACAAGGGGAAGGAGATTGATGTCATGGCGTGCGAGGTATATAATACTTCTAACTTTGAACTCGACGTGGAAGACTTGGCTCTTGTTGTATACGACAAGGAAGATAATATCGTGGCTTCCAAGACTTTGTTCAGCGGATTGACGGCACCTGGGGAATATCTCGATACGCTGCGAACTTCGTTTGCCGTGCCGAACAATCTGGCCGAAGGAGAATACACGGCTAAACTGGAATATAAAGTAAAGGAAGAAGATAAGTATACGCCTGTTAGAATGACTATCGGCACGGCTAACGAAATTCTCATCAATGTGGATGCCGACAAGGTTAGATACTCTACGCTGGGGGCAGCGAAACTGAATGTGGTGAAATTTGAGACTGACCCCGAAACGCTGACTTCAGATGTGCCGTCTACTATTAAACTCACAATAGAGAATGATGGCGGAACGTATGACGGAGCTATGAGCTTCAGGCTGAAAATCAAGGGCGATAACGTAACGAAACACTGGTATACGTCGCCTAAACAGGACGTTACCATCAATGCCGGAGAAACGAAGGAGATTTCGTTTAGTCAGACACTCGAACTCGCCGGCGACGACAATTATGAATTTACGCTCTTTAACCGCGAAGACAGCGTGGTCTTCTACAAGCTAATTCCGCTTATCGGAAGGGAGAAAGAACCTGACCTACAACTCGTAAAGGAGGTTTACTTCACTCCTCGCGACTATCAGGTGCCTATAAACTGCATGATTCTTAATGCTGAAATAAAAAACGACGGCGGTAAGTATGAAGGCAAGATGGTAACGAGAATTCTTGACGAGGAGAACTATTTCTGCGACGGTGCAAGTATGGATACAGCGAAGGTTGTTATCGAAGGTGGAGAAACGAAAACTGTTCGGCTGCATGGTACGTATGACCCGAACAAGGACTGGTCGATGAGTAATATTCGCATCGCCACTGTTTACGACATCACAAGCAAGAAGTATCTAGAGCCTATTAAATATAATATGCACGAATTTACTTACGGCTCTAAGGATCCTTCGGTTACTTGGGAACCGGATGACCCGACTACAGCTATCGATAATATCAACAAAAATGCTGACCCGAATGCAATTATGACGTTTAACGGCAATATCCTTACCGTTGAAGCTCCGTTCGGCATAGACTGTGTATCTGTTTACGGCATAGACGGCAGACTCGCCTTTAGGCAGTATTCGGGTGGAGACATCGACCTTAGCTCTCTGCCGCATGGATCTTATATTACTGTTGTTAAGACGGGCGTTGGACTAAAAGCGATGAAGATTGTAAAGGAATAAAACATAATCAAAAAAAAGCGCCATCCGCATATTATTTACGGATGGCGCTATTATTAAAATCTGTTGTTTACTTCTTACTTGACAAGTGTGACATCACCTTATTGTAATACTTCTGAGTGCCACGAACGGAGTATCGGATACCTCCATTCCACGATCGGATTGCCTTCTCTATATTGTTCTCCATATTGTAGAACGACTGCATGAGAATAAACATTTCCTTCGATTTGGCAAGGTTAAAACGGTCTTTCAGCAAATAGCGCTTCTTACTCTTGCGCCTTTTGAGAATGTTGTTACACTCTGCAACCAATATCGGTGTTATCTGCATCGCACCTACAGAGTTTCCACTCACGGCACGCGTGTTGCCCTCACTCTCTACCTGGATGATGGCATCCATCACTGGAGACCAGTCGAATTCGTTTGTTGTTGGTTCGTCGCCAGCTGCATAAACAGCAAATGGCAAACACATAAATAATAATACTAATACAATCTTGCTCTCTTTTAAAAACTTCATAATTGTTTGTTTTTGGCATCTGGGCCGTATTAGCTGGGCAAAACAAAAGCTCTGGCTAATACTCTGAACTTTGTATACTGAACATTATTCCCGCGGATTCAACATTGAATAAGAGAAAATGGCGTTGATCCTGGATACCAGTTTAATACTGTGGCGAAACGTGCTTGAACAATACGTAAGCGGTTGCGCCGTTTTTTAATTCGTGTGCAAAGATAGTAATAATAATTGACATGGGCAAGTTTTCAAACGAAAACCTGCCCATATTGTAAATTAATTAAAACAAGGAAACAGTTTTTAATATTCCTCTTTCCTATTGTTTAATACATTATTTTCTTGCCGTTATGGATATAAATCTGTCCCTTTACCAAAGTATCTACGCGCTGTCCGGTAAGGGTATAATATGCATCGGAAGTTTCGTATTTGTCGGTAGCCGAAGGAACGATGATACCCGTCGGGTCGTTAGGATTCGGGCGAGGAGTTATTACATAAGGATTGTCGTCGTAGCCTTGTCTCAAATGAAAGTCTTCAAACTTGTCTATCTCCGTTGAAGTCTCGCCGAGCAGTCCGCAGCAGTTTAACACGCCAGACATCACGCGCACAAAATCTACATGGTCTAGAGCTACAGGCTTTCCATTGTCGTCTACAGCCCAATCGATATCAAACGACGAATATAGCTCATCGTTTGCCGGACAGGCATCTACATAGCCATAGGCATCTGCCGAATAACGATACTGCACCCAATAAGGATTGCCATTGACGGTATATTCCACGGCATTTCCCGGAACTCGCGGTCCCTTAAATTTCAGCTCGTCGGCAGTCTCCCATAGCGGCCAATAGGTCTGCTTGTGGGCTGCCATCTTGGGATACCATGCTGTTGCTCCAAACCATTCACCCGGTATATCCCTTCTCTCCGTTAATATCTCATGCTTTATATACATGTCGCACATCGAACCGGGGGTCGCTGCACTGCCCGACTCTACCGTCGGACGATAATAGGTTATTTCATTCTTGTGCCATTCCTGGGTAAAGTACTCCGAACCGGCAAGTTCATACCATTGTGCCGTCTCCGGTGTATCTCCCACTCCTACAAAAACAATACCCGGCTCTATGGAACCTCCTATTGTTTCCTTGCCATACTTCGGGTCATCGGTGGCATACATGCCGTTGCCTTTTATCAGCAGGTCGGAACCTTTCTTGTTCTCTACAGGATGATCAAACTTCACCGTTATATAACCGCCGTAGCCACCAAGATGTACGAGATATCCTGGTTTGGAAAGCTGGTCTTCACAGGCTTTCAACACCTGTTCTTTTGTCATGCCTTCCTCCACTTCTGGAAGTAGATTGACAAACTGTCCTGGAGCTGGACAATATTCAACCACAGAAACCTGTTGTGTCTGTGCATCTAAACTTTCGACGCATATTGCAAGTGAAAATAATGGAAGTAAAAGTTTTTTCATACTCTATCAATTTAAATGAAAACAACAATACTTTTGCCAAAACACGGCTTACTAAGTACAAAGGTAAATAAAATATCTCTTTTTAAAAAAAAATCACAAAGAAATATTTATTACATTGTCAGCTTTGCTCATTATTCCATAAATAGAATCTTTCCCGGATTTATTCCCTCCAAAAGATACTTGTTGAGCAATTCTCCTGATGCAGAAAACTCATAAACTCTTCCGTTGATAACATTTCCACGTGCGTCGGTAACATACATATGGGCTGAATAAGGGGATATGAAGATTCCATACGGGCTCTGCATCTTGTCAATCTCTGTCATCACACCGGAATATCTGCCAAGTCCTTGTTCTACTCTCATCGACGGCAACTCTATTACGTGTGCACTGATGTTATAGTTGCCTGTAGCATACGAGTAGCTGCTGCCGAGCAAATAAAATTCATTTCCATATGCACAGGCATAAGTAGCAGGAAAATTAAAGACTTGAAACTCCTCACTTGCCACATTCATGACTACACACCGTGGTGCTACATCATAATTGTCTCCGGCTGAGTTGATGCACAAAAACTGCCCACTTCTTGCCATTGCCCCATACAGGTTAATACAGCCGGTATCGATACGTTTCAATTCTTTCATCGTTTGAGCATCAACCACAGATATGGTGGATTCATACGGATGTCCAGCTTGTGGAGCATAGCCTCCGGTATTTGCCACGAAAAGTCTCCCGTCAAAATATACTATGCCTTCTGGTTCATATCCTACGTGGCAGGTGTCTACAATTTCCTTTGACCGTATGTCAATCTTTGCCACGTAGCCGTTATCTGCATACGATGTGCAATAGAGGTAGTTTTCGCCATCCGTTGCAAGGCACCGGTTGTTGGGAATCTTTTCAGTTGCCGAGATTGCTCTACCGTCTGGATACATATATTGTATAATGTTCGACCAGTTTACGGAAACTGCTATCAGCGTATCATTAACCATTATGATGTCATTTCCAGTGTCTCCAAGGTGCATCTTCGTATTATTCTTCTGAAACCAACAATTCGTCACCGTTCCGTTATCAATAAGGGAAATGGTAGAATTATCGAGCCCCCATAAACCTTCACACAAGACAAGCAACTTGTCGGATGTCTTCGTTGGTGTTTCTGCAGGAATATTGTCGGCTGGCTCCAAGGAGCATGCCGACAGCATTGCTGCAATGCTTATTAAATAGATATAGAATCTTATTCTCATTTTATACATCATTAAAGTTCAAACTTCAAAGTAAACTTCCAGTTTCTTCCCGGCATAGGATAACGTTTCACTACCTCATGACGGGAATCTGTAACATTATTGCATTCAATTGTTGTCTGTATCACATTCCCATTTTTTAAAATAAAACATTTGTTCAGTTTCAAATCCACCGTATACCAATCTCCCAACATATCATCGGCATTATTTGAAAGGAGCGCAAAGCGCTCGCCAGTATAAAGGAATGAAGTACAAAGTGAGTACGAGTCATAACCCAAATCAAGTATCATCGAGGCTGAATGCAACGGTGAATATGGCACATAATGTTTATACTCCGGTGAACCAGGGGTACTATAGTCAAGGTCTTTCTGACAAGTATAATTCCCGTTTGCCAACAAGGAGAACTTACGCCATTCTGCACTATATCCACCTGAAACAGAAATGCCGAGAGACTTTACCTTACCGAAATTTACCATAGACCAGCGAAATTGACTTTTCATAGGTATTGCAACTATTTTGTCGTCAATATTATTATAATATCCATCTACTGCAAGATGAAAACGACTGTCTTTATAATCTACGCCGGCATCCCACTGCGAAGTGTATTCTGGTTTCAGACTTGTTGTTCCAACAACTGTGTAATATAAGTCATTAAGAGTTGGAGCACGAAATATCTTCTTATGAAAAGCTCGGAAAATAAACCGTTTATATTTATACGAAAGCAAATACATAGGAGCGAATTTACTGAGTGATGCGCCCCCACTCTTCGTATTGTCTTTTATATTGGTATAAAGAAGAGCAACATTAGCTTCAAGTCCCTTATACGAAGTAATAAAAGAGAGCAGACTCTTTGAATCAATGCGATAAACATAATTAAATCTATATACATCACAATTTAAATCTGTCCACCTTAAATCTGTGCTTGCCGTAACAGAAAACCATCTTCTGTTATAAGAACCGGCAACAGAACCATACAAATCCTGTTGGGCATAATGATTATTACAGTACATTACAGATGTATTCTTCTCAGGGTCTTGAAGATAATGCAGGTAATCATACGAATATTTCAAATTGGCGCGCAAGCCGAAATCACTCCAAAGCTTTTTATAAGAAGTCTGCAAAAAGAAATTCTGATCCCATTGCCTGTCCTTGGAACTCCATTGGTCTGACAGACGACGAATGACAGGTCCCGGCAATCCTCTTTCTGAATTGTAATAGTAGGCATGAGCAGTAAGACCTTTGTAAAAACCTGCAGCCTCCAGTCGATAAAAAGAAATATAAGAATTAGAACGCCTACCAATGGTATCTTCAGAAGTCGACTTAAACTTAAACTTGTAATCTCCATCTGTATGCTGATACTCGGCATCAACAAAAAAGAAGTCCTTCAATGAGAAATATCCTTTCACCTTATTCAAGCCAAACGAGCCGTTACCATATTCTATATTAAACATCGTACGGTCCGGTTTCTTCGTCTGCATATACACCGTGGCAGCAGAAGCATACTCGGATGCCGACTGCAAACGTTCATTTTTATTGGCATTATATAGAGAAACGGATTCCATGTTAGACAAAGAATACTTGCCTAAATCAACTTGTCCATTCTGAGCATTCGTAATACGAATACCATCAAGATAAACACCGACATGCTGCGAACCAAGAGAACGTACATTTACAGTCTTCAGTCCACCCAAGCCACCATAATCCTTAATCTGAACACCAGAAAAATACTTCAAGGCATCAGCAACCGAAGATGTAGAAAGATTATGGAGTGTCTCGCCGGATATTGTCTGACTCGGGGTAAGATAACGAGGACGCTCTCCAACACAAACAACATTGGAAATAGACAATACCGTATCGTTATAGTTGTTAAGCTTTTGCTGAGCAAAAGCATTGAAAACATTCAACAATAAAAGTAAAGAAACATAAAATCTATTCATATAAACATGATATTAGATGTTATTCTTATTAAATAACAAAGGTAATTAAATAAATGTAGAATGAAGAATGAAGAATGAAGAATTTACGAAAAAGGCATGAAATAAACAAAAAAGTTTTTTCCTTTTTTACCCTCACACCCTCACACTTAGCCACAGAAGGCCCTGTTTATCGGGGTTTCAGATGGTGAGGGATAGTGTGAGGGGTGTGAGGGTA
>ERZ808270.75-NODE-75-length-64810-cov-5.851069_pt1 | contig 64810 bp, 58 predicted proteins | sample MGYA00521082_ERZ808270 | MGnify/ENA primary metagenome ERZ808270 (study PRJEB31516, sample SAMN03275594) | gut metagenome | biome: mammalia-associated habitat; material: feces | host: Papio cynocephalus | place: Kenya | collected 2012-07-27 ... | reverse complement strand
ATGTTAAGAAATACGGAAGAAGTTCATCTGGCTGTCTCAAAAGAGTAGGGACAAGCTCCAGAGGAATGTCCGAAAAAGAAATCGAATACGCCATGAGGATGGTGATAGCTGCAAAGTTAGACATATGCGATATCCCATCCAGACAATCGGATTTTTCTTTCAGGGAATTGTCTCTCTATTATGCCTCGAAGGGATATCATCTGAATGAACCAATGATGGAAAAGAGCTTAAAGCTCAAGACAAAGGAAGGACAGTATAACCTCTTGGGAGAATTGCTTTCCGACGCCAATGCCGTCTCCATCAAAATCGCACGCTTCCGCGGAAAGGACAAATCCGAGCTCGACGAGAAAAGCGAATACGGGCACCAATGCCTTTTGAGGGCAATCGACAGAATGACCGATAGACTTGAGGCTGAAAACTATACGTTATCCAAAATCGAAGGTGCCAGGAGGAAGGACAAAAGGCTCATGGACATGTCCTCCTTAAGGGAAGCCTTCATCAATGCAATAGCCCATAACGATTGGACCGTTTGCCCTCCGGCCGTCTACGTCTTCTCCGATAGAGTCGAGATCTTTTCCTATGGAGGATTGCCTTTGGGACAGACGGAGGAGATGTTCTTCATGGGAGCAAGCAACCCAAGGAACGCCTCCTTGATGAGAATCCTTAGCGATTTGGGGTACGTAGAGCAGACTGGGCACGGCATCCCCGAAATCGTCAGAAACTATGGTAAGGAGGCCTTTGAAATCAACGACAACTATATCAACGTCACCATTCCTTTCGACAAGGAGGTGATGGAGAGCCACGCAAAGAATCTTTCGAAAGATGATGGTGCAGCAAATGGTGCAGCAAATGGTGCAGTAAATGGTGCAGTAAATGAAACCGAAAGAAAGATATTGTCCGCTTTAAAAGCGAATCCTTCCATCACGAGGTCCGAACTGTCTCAAACCATCGGCAAAGGAACGACCACTATTTATAGATATCTCAAGAAGCTTCAAAATATCGGTATTATCGAGAGAGTCGGCTCCGACAAAACGGGCCATTGGGAGATCAAGGAATGACGGCGGATTCCAAAATGCCGTTTACCAAGAGCAAGAGGCATCAGAAGCTCTACGAACATTACCTTGCACATTTCAAGGAAGAGCCAGTTTTAAGCCTTAGGCTAAGGAGAAACGTCTTGCCTACCGACATGAAGCCGATAACGACCTTGGTCTTCAAGCCAACGGAGGAGATGCCTTTCTGGAAGCTCTGCACGATAGGCGCGAGCGATTATTTGATGCCGGAACGCGACATCGGATGGGGAAGGAAGGCGAACCGGAGGAACGAATACATGACGTTTCTTTCTCCGGACATCGACGTGAGCGAAGGCTCGTCCGACTGGCTTTTTCTCAACTCGCTGCTTTGGTCTACCGCCGAATACGCCTTCAACGAGAAGGACAACCTCACCGTCTCCGATACGATAGATATGGGACTTGATGGTAAGTATTGCGGTATAGCACTGCTATTGCCTGAAATATTCAAATCACCAAACATAGTGAAATGCTTCATTGCAAAGCGAAAATTCATCAGCATTTTTCAAGTGATGCCTATTACAAAAGAGTTGCTTTCGGAAAAACTAAAGAAAGGAACAAACGGCTTTTATTGGCTCATGGAGCAGTTCTACACGCACGACGATGATTACAAACTTATATCGTCCAAACCGTTTGCGACGTTATAGACGTAGGAATTTAATATGGAAAAACCGACCGAAGAATATTTGCAGAAACTAATATCAAACGCACGAAAAAAATTTGGTGAGTTTTCATATTGTTTTGCAGATATTCCAAATGTAAAAATAACCTATGTAAACACAAATAAGAGAAACCTGACGGGGATAATCGAGGGGATGCGCGGGCTTACGGAAATGGAAGCGCATAAAACCAAAGAATCATTAAAAATCAGTCCGATCTGCAAAAATTACAATAAGTTTTATAGGTCGGGCGAAAGAGTGATAAAAGTCGAGTGCTTCGTAGGCGGACATAACGATTTGGACGTGATATACGTCGCGCAATATGACGGCGAACGACGTTATCTTTTCCCGTATTTTGAAGATAAGAGCAAAGCCGTCGGATATCCGATTATCGTGGCGAATTTTGAAAACAGTAAAGTCGTTGAAGAATACAGAGTTGATGGAAATAAAATTCTTTATGAAAAGTATGATTATTCTAAACAAGACAAGGTTGGATACTATTGCATAAACTTTGTTCCGGAGGAAGAGTGTCCGATTTTGGGCGAAGAAGAAGGCTATTTTAACGTAAATTCACTTGAATATCATCAGATGAGTAATAAAGTGTGGTGTCAAAAATAAAAAGGTAATATGAAAAACATAGACGATAAAATAAAAAAATACGAGAGGCTCGCCGTAAAAAAGCCGAAGTACTACGTTTCTATCGGCGATTTATATTCCGATGACGGCGATTTCAAAACCGCAACGACGTACTATCAAAAAGCCGTCGACAACGGCGTTTTGGCATATACTGTTCTTGGCGACACTTGGGGCTACCGCTCTCAATACAAAAAAGCGTTCGACGCTTATACGGAGGGCGCAAACAAAGGCGAAGCGGAGTGTTTTGCCCGTCTCGGATTTTGCTATGAAACCGGTTATGTAAAAATCGATATTCAAAAAGCAATCGAGTATTACGCCAAAGCTTCCGATTTGGGGGTGGTGGCAGCGGCAAGATCTCTCGGCGATTTGTATTATTTCAATACGCCGATTGAAGATTCCCAGATCGAAAACGTCAAAAACGCGCTGAAATACTACGAGCGTGCTTTTTACCTCGGAGATATAGAGGTTGCAAAAAAGATAGGCTTCATATACTTAAACAACGAGGAACTGAAAGACGTTCCCAAAGCCATAGAGTGGTACGAAAAAGGATTGAGCCTCGGCGAATACTCGCTTAATTTCGATTTGGCTTACGTCTATCTCAATGACAGGTTCGTTCCGCACGACTATGAAAAAGGGTTGGCGTATTTAGCGGACGGCGTAAAACACGACGATCCGGAAAGCCTTTATTTGCAGGCTCGCGTATACGAAAACGGTTGGTACGGCGTAGAACCCGACGAGAAGAAGTATATTCATTTTCTAAAAAAAGCGGCGAACCTTTGCCAGGACGACGCATTACTCGATTTAGGGTACTACTATTACAACAAAGACAAGTTTGACGACGCGCTCGATTGTTTTGCACAGTGCGATTTGGATTATGTCGGCGTTTATTGGTGTATGGCGACGATTTACGAAACCAAAAAAGCCGATTACAAAAACGCGCTGTTCTATTATCAGATGGCAATGGAAATGGACTTTCCCGATGCAATCGAACGAATGGCGGAAGCGTATCTCGGCGACGAGTTAGGACTCGAAAAGGACGAGAAAACCGCCCTCAAACTTTTCAAACGAGCCGCGAAACTCGGCAACGCCGCCGCGCAGTATAATCTCGGTATGGCGTATGCTTGCGGGTATTACGGCGTGACCGCCGACAGGGAAACGGCACTTCATTGGCTGAAAAAGAGCGTGAAAGGCGAAAATCCGTCGGCGTGTCTGCAAATGGGGCTTTATTACTACTATACAGTCAAAACCGATGCGGCTTATAAAAAAGCCTTTGAATTATTTACCGACGCATACAATCTCGGCGAGGAAGAAGCGATTATCAATATCGGGCTTTGCTATCTTCAAGGCAACGGCGTGAAAGAAGATAAAAGGGAAGCGGTAAAGTGTTTTAGGACTGCTGCCGAAAAGTACAGTTCGGGCGTTGCGTATCACAATCTCGGAATCTGCTATGAAAACGGATTCGGCGTGCGAAAAGATTACAAGAAAGCAATCGAAATGTATGGCAAAGCGGTGGAAAAAGGTCAACCAGACAGTCTCGAAGCCATCAAAAGAGTCTATTCTGATATAGGGAAAAGAAAAGGCAAGGAATGATACTTTTTGAAGATTCCCTGCCATGGTAAAATATCTCTAGGAAGATAAGCGGTTAGATTCCTTTTTCCACTCATCCTTCCCAAGCGAATTTGACATCTACTGACCATGCCATGAATGTGGCAGAAATCAGTGGAAAATTCCTTCCACGCACGTTTTCCACTCTTTTGGGGAAATAGGCGAAGCGAAAACGGCTCATCTCTTCTCAATTCCTTTCGTTGATGACTGGAAAGAACCTAAGCAGCCATCGGGAAATTTGGAAGTTCCAATCCGCAAATCGCATCGAAGTTGCAGCGGCTCGCAGGATTCAAAAGAAACTCAAAATCGTTCGGAGAAATCCATGCGAGTTCGACTCTCGCGCCGGGCACCAAATAGCTTACGAATGCCCCATAGTCTCGATGACATGGGACTTTTTTCTTTGCTAACGCCTTATCTTCAGTGGAGAAAGAGCCAACCAAAACGGCATCAAAAAAGTGATTTTCGGATTGGCTTTCCACTCTTTTGATCAAGGAATCATTGTTTTTTCTCGATAAAATCGGGTTTAAGTGACAATCTAGCCTCCACTCAAATTGTCCTCGATGCTGCTGCCGTTAACGAGGAAAAACGACGCTTCGATCGTTTTGTGAAGCCGTATACTTCAAGCCTTGAATAGTTCTGTTTTGCCCAATCCCTAAACAGAGTATCGCAAAAGTGTAAAATGAAACAGCACAAAAGTGTTAAATTAGATTTGACAAATCTGTAAAACGATGAGACGATTTTGCTGTCTATTTATGGATAATTACAAAAAACGAATAGCGGATAATTTGTTAGACCTAAAGCTCGATTCTTTTGGCGCGACGCTCATCGTCGGCCCAAAGGGGTGCGGGAAAACGACAACCGCAAAGCAAAAAGCAAAAAGCGTCATAGAATTCCAAGACGAAGACAAAAGGGAACAGTATCTGTCGGTGGCAAATAGCTATCCATCCAAATTGCTGATTGGAGATACGCCGAGACTCTTCGATGAATGGCAAGACGCTCCGAAAATCTGGGGAGCAATCAGAAAATCCGTAGACGATAAGAACGAATCAGGGCTTTACATACTTACCGGATCCTCCTCCCAGGATGTAGCGACCCCTCATACTGGCACCACGCGAATCTCGACATTGAAAATGTACCCTATGAGTCTTTACGAAAGCGGCGAGTCTAGTGGTGAGGTGTCTTTGCTCGAGCTTTTTGACAAAAAGAGCCTTGGCTTCGTCGAATCGAAGTTATCCATCGACCGATTGACTTTCGCTATCTGTAGGGGAGGGTGGCCCAGATCCCTCTTTAACAAGTCAGCGGCTTCCCAATTAGAAATCGCCAATGACTTGTTCTATCAAACCTGCCATCGGGACATTTCAAGAATAGACGGGGTAAGGCGCAATCCTTTATGGGCGGAGAAAATATTGAGATCCTATGCTAGAAACATCTGCACTTTGGCAACGGCCAAGACGATATTTGGCGACGCAAGCTCGACCACTGGCATGACTAGTCCGACTTATTACGATTACTTACAAGCCCTGGAAAAACTATTTATCGTCGAAGACATCCCCGCATGGTGCCCTGCAATAAGATCCAAAGAAGCGATTAGAGCAGGCGTGAAAAGGAACCTCGTCGATCCATCAATTGCCGTCGCTGCTTTAGGCGTTGCCCCCGAATTCTTCAATACGGATTTCAAGACTTTGGGCTTTTTGTTCGAATCGCTATGCATCAGGGATCTGAAAGTGTATTCGTCCAAAATGAACGGGGAAATCTCGTATTACCACGATAGATACGGTTTGGAAGCCGATGGCGTATTGCATTTAAAGGACGGAAGATACGCTTTGCTTGAATTCAAACTAGGCACCGATGAAATCAACGATGCCGCTACTCACCTGTGCGAAATAGAAAGGCTCGTCAAGAAATATAACGAAAAAGAAAAGCAATGCCCATTAAGGCTGCCTGATTTAAAGGTCGTGGTTACCGGGAGCCAATACGGCTATCAAAGGGAAGACGGGGTATTCGTTATTCCAATCGGCTGTTTGAAGGACTAAAGCGGAACGGACAAAAACGCAAGAGGAATACCGGCGGTTCTACGCTTCGGATGAATATGCCGCGGACGAGTATTTCATCCTGCAGAGGCGTTACCCGAAATACGTATTTTCTGGGATGAGTGCGCTCTACCTGCATCGCCTAACGGACAGGATACCGGAAGACATTTACGTCGCATGCCCGCAAGGCTATCATCCTTCTAGAAAATCCATACCGAGTCTGGTCGTTAACCAAATCTCAAATCAAAATCTCTATCTTTTGGGGATAACGGATGCCGAGACGATGTTTGGAAACAAAGTCAAAGCATACGACAAAGAGCGGACGATATGCGATTTCATCAAACGACGCGAAAAATATGACGGAGAGACTTTCGTGAAAGCGTTTTTTTGGCAAGAGGAGATGAGCGGTCAAAGTTCGTCGGCCCAAAATTTCCGCCCCATTATGACAGCGAATTCAAATGAAGGCGTCTTCGCGTCGTTTGGTGCGTTATTAACGATGATGCGCAGTGAACATGGTGAACATGACGGAACAAAAGCGAACATGATATTTAACATATGAGAGAACATGATATAAAATATGATACGGAGGGCGCACGATGAACAAAATAGAAGAGCTAGTTGGTGCAGATTTTTTCGAGAATAAAGAGTACGAATGCAAGCTTCAATTGGAATCTAGTGCTGACAAAATCGAGAAATGGGCGAAAACATTGGTAGGCTTTGCCAACACTTACGGAGGATATATTTTTGTCGGGGTCTCCAATGACGGGACTATCGTTGGGCTAAGCAAAGATGAGGTAGATAAGACGAAGGCCCTCGTCCTTAAAACCATAAATCGGTATATCTTCCCGCATATTCAGGTCGCGTTTTCAGTTTTTCCTTGTAAAGAAGGGAAGTATGTTCTTTCGATTTGGACCGACTATATCGACGAAATGGCTATTTTCAAATCCGGCGACTTCAACGAAAAGGTTTATTTAAGGGAAGACGGATCTACGGTTCCTGCGACAATTAGCCAAATTCTTTCAATGGGGAAAAGGAAGTTCGGCATAGATAGGCAGCTTTTGAACGAACAATACGAGGCAAAGGATTTCTCCAAATTCAGCCATTTAGCGACTTTGTATAGGAAAGATGGCAAAAAGCCAACGGAAAAGCTGCTCATAAGTCAGGAAGTTATTGGGCAAGATGGAAGATTAACTGAAGGGCTGAAGATGTTTTCAGATCATTTCGATAGCGATGAGACGCTCGCTATTTGCAGATTATGGGGTGGCTTTGACAAAGGGGACGACGAGGTCATTGATAAGAAAGAATTCAAAGGTTGCTTATGCGACGTATTCACAAACATAATGGATTTTGTTAGGAGAAACAGCAGAAGCGGCTTTATCAAGCAAAAGGATGGGTCAAGACTTGATACAATTTCATATCCAGAAGACGCCTTGAGGGAGGCTGTTGTCAACGCTCTAGCACATAGGGATTATTCCATCGACGGCACGCAAATCGATGTAGACATTTTCAAGGATAGACTCGTAATAACCTCTCCTGGCAAATGGCTCCTTTCGAAAAAGCCGTCCGAATACAATCTCGACACGATACCATCTGTCAGGAGGAACAAAGTCATTTGCACTTGCTTTGAAATTGTCGGCTTGATGGAAAGAAGCGGCAGCGGGCTTAGGAAAATATACAACGTTTACAAAGGGTTGAATTTCAAGGAACCTGAATTGGATGACCAGCATGATTTCTTTTTGATCACTTTGTACGATTTACTTGGGGAAAAGGAACGAGCGGTGGTAACCATTTCAAAGTACGATGATTCGATATTGTCATTCTGCAGTGGGATAGCGCGCTCAAGGGAAGAAATTCAAAACCACATTGGTATCAAAAGCAGAAGCCATTTCACTCTTAGAATCTTGAAACCGATGCTAGAATCCGGCGCCTTAGAAGCCACTGCGAACCCAAGATCGAAAAAAATAAAGTATATAGCATCAACTAAAAAATAAACGCTCGCCAAAAACGCGAGAGATGGACTGCTATTAATAAAGTAGACACAAGACAGGCGAATGATATACATTGGCTTGCAAGCCATGCATCAACCCCCTAGGGGGTTTGGATGGGAGTGGAAACGGTCACCGATTTTGTTTCACATCATTTGAAATAGAACATAGAAAGGTGCTACGTCTCTTCAAACGAAAAAGAGTATTACAAAAAGGAGCAAACGGAATTTCAAAAACTCGGGTTTGATAAATCAAAATTAGCGAGGATTCACTACAAAGGTAAAGGCAAATACCTTGGGGAGATTTTGGCATGAGAAAATTTGATAAAGATGGATTATCTTTATGCACGTTGCAGGGTAATGTTTTTGTTTCTTCTTTTGAAAAAGAAAAATGTAGTTCAGACATTTTCGTTCGAAGATTTATGAACTCTGAAGTGGCCCAAGAATTTGATTCTTTGGCTATTCTTGACGAAACGTTATCGATTGAGGAAATTCTTAAAAATATCGAAGAGGAATTTGGAGATTCTAGCTATGGCAAAACAAAATATGAGAAGGAAGTCCTTTTCTGGATGGGATATTTATACCGCTATTTCGCTTATACCTATAATCTATCTTCCAAAAGGGTTTATAAAGTTATTAAGCCAAAAGAATTAAATGAAGCATATTACGTTTATCATGCTTATGATCTTAGTAAGGCGATTGAAGAAATATTAGAAGAAAAAGGTGTTTCCTTTGACCCCGAAAAACAAAATGAACGGTTATTAGAAATGCTAAGAACTTATTTATATGAGAACAATGTTCGTGTTCAAAAAGAGACAAACTTAACTGCTTCAAAAATGAAGGAAAAAGATACTTTTTATTGTGCCATTTATCGAGAAAAACAAATCGGCGTTATCCAAATGGAAAAAGGAAAAAACAAAACGGGAAAATTAAAGATAAATCTGAATGAAGAAAGCCCAAAAAATAAAGAAATGGAGGGAGCTATTGTAAATAAGGCGATAGAGCAAATCAAAAAAGATGGTTCTGTCCATTCTTTGTTTGTCGAAATTCCAAAAGAGGATGAAAAACGCATTCAGCTATTTAAAAAAATTGGATTTCAATATCAAGATGAAAATTCTATTTCCGCTTATTATTTAAAAGAATTAAATTGATTTCTTCAATTCAAATAGAAAACACTGAGATTTATTTGCTTGTTAAAACTTACCACTTTAAAAACAAAGTAATAAGTTTGTATAATATAGTCATGGAAAATCACTATCAATTTGCAAAAGACGTAGATTTTGTTTCAGAAACTTTGGAACTCTCTTTGAATAAAATCATTTCAGAGTTGAAAGTGTCCGAATCAGGCTTTTATCATGCTCTAAAAGGGGGAGAGGCTCCGAATGAAATTCTAGAATCCTTTTACTCCTTTGCATATCAAAATGGTTTTCGCTTAAATAAAGTAAAAGAAGAAATGTTTAGAGAAAATCTAAAGAACGATGAGATATTACTTTTTCATGGCTCTTCTTTAGGCATTCAGAAAATTGATCCTAAAGGTTCAAGAGAAGACTGCGATTTTTCTTATGGCTTTTATTGCGGGGAAAGTTATTCTTCCGCTCTATGTTTTGTAGAAGGCGACCCTGAATCTAGCGTCTATGCTTTTAAAACTAATCTAGATGGTTTGAAGGTGGGGCAGTTTCATAATGATTTAGAGTGGATGCTATCTATTTGCTATCATCGCGGAACACTCAAGAAATACGAAAATCACCCAAAACTTTTGAAACTTATTCAAAAGCATCAAGATGATGATGTGATTATCGCCCCGATTGCAAATAATAAAATGTTCCGCGTAATGCAAGGTTTTGCAAAAGGGGAAATTAGCGATGCGCAAGCGATACATGCTTTATCTGCCTCAAGATTAGGAAAACAATACGTTTTTAAAACTTCAAAAGCGGTCTCTAAACTATTGGAGCTAGAACGGCTTTATCTTTGTGTTAGAGAGAAAGAAGCTAGTAGGACCTCTTCTTTAGAAAGAGCACATGAAATTCAAACCAAATTGGATCTTTCAAAAAGGGAATACCGCCGTGAAGGTTTTTACATTGACGAGGTGTTCCGATGAGAGAATTCAATCGATGCGGTCTAGAAATCGCTACATTCCAAGCTGAGCTATTCGAAGCGTCCATCGCTCAATGCGAAACCTCTTCACCTATCTTTCTTAGAAGGTTCTTTCTTTCACATTACGCCTATAAGATGGATTATGAACCAGTAGAGCTACAGTCTTTCGTTCTTTCTGAAGCGTTTGCTAGTATTGAAAAAGAATATGGACATAGTAACTATGGAAAAAAGAAATATAATCCAGATGCAATGTATTGGTTAGGGTATTTCACTAGATACATTTGCTATACAAGAGAAATTCCATGCACTCTCCTATATCGCTTATTTGATGTTAACAAAATCTATTCCCTTTATGAAAGCTATCACACCCAAAGCGAGGAGTGGTGCATTTCCCATCTTTTAGAGAGCTATGGTTATACGGAAAAGACTTTAGATTTAAACGAACGTCTAAAAATGATTATGAGAAGAGAATATCGGAAGGAGTTTTCTATTGATAGATAAGGCTTTTGCGGATTTATTTCCCATTTTTATTACTTTTCGTGGCGTTTCGAAGTGTTACTAAATATGTAAGATCTATTTATAAAAGGGTAAACATTAATACTTAGCGGGCTTGCTCACCCCATACAAAACGTAATATTTGTTTCATAGTTTTGATGCTATGGGGTTTTCAAACAACTTTTATTTAAATTGTTTCTTATCTTCACTGATTGGACCAAAAATGAAAAAGGAATGGCTTATTGCAAGGGTTTTCTATTATTAACCCCCAGTATTAGTAGTGTGATGAAACACGATGAACCAAATAAGGTTGAATTCCTTTTTATAGAGGTGACTGATCACTTAAAAAACGGATGAAGCAAATTCGCATTGACTTTTTCATCCATTTCGAAAAGATAGAAGATTAATACTTAGTATTAAAAGCAAACTTGAAAATACGAAAAATGGTACGGCACGTTTGATAACATGGGTCTATGAAAGGAGGGAACAAAAATGATTGAAACTCTTAAAGACAGCCACGGGCACACCATCGGCACCATTGAAAAGATTGGTACTAGACAAAAATTAAGAGATGAGCACGGATCTTTCTTGGGTGAATACGATGGTCGCGTAACTAGAGATTCTCATGGACGCATGGTTGGCAATGGCAATCTTCTAGCAATGCTATTGAAGAAATAAGATAGGGGACGTCAAAGGATGACGTCCTTTTCCTTTAAGTGAACCGGGTGTCCTAAAAATGGGACTTCTTATAGAATATACTTATCTTGCGGGAAGACTATGATGAGACGATTGTTAATCGTACATGAGCCTTGATTACTCAAAGTGTCGAATCCTCAAAGACAAACGCCTCATTTGAAAGGAAAACCTATGATCCCAAATAAAAAGAGTTCCATACTTTTAGTGCTTAAGGTGCTTGAAGAATATACGGATGGCGAGCACTATTTAACCCAGCCTCAAATCGTCGACAAAATACGTCAAATTTACGGCATTGATTTAGAAAGAAAGTCCGTCGGTTCATCTTTAAATCTTCTAGAAGAACTCGATTACGATATTGCGAAAGGACCAAAAGGCGGCTTCGCATTATTATCAAGGACGTTTGATAACACGGAAGCGTATTATCTAATTGACGCGATTTTTTCTAGTCCCAGTATCGATGGAAGAGAAGCGAAAAAAGTCGCGGATGCGGTATCAAGCTGCTTTAGTAAATACGAGCGGAAAGAATATTCCTATATTTATAAATCGTCTGAGATTAATCGCACTTCTAGTCAAGAAGTCCTATATTGTGTCAATATCATTCACGAAGCAATTAGACTTGGTAAACGAGTGGGGTTCCAATATTTAACATATGATAAAGATGGAAACCCAATCGCTAGAAGAGATGGGTATCAATTTATTGTTTCCCCTTATTATTTGGTCAATAATTTCGGTCGTTATTATTTAGTTTGTAATTATCGGGAGAAGTATCGAGCACTTCAGACTTTTCGCGTTGATTATATGATGAATATCGAAATCAAAAACGATTGGCCCATCAAAAGAATTGAGGATTTAAAAGAAGGGCCTAAGAATTTCTCAATTACAAAATATATGAATGATCACATCTATATGCTAGGAGGAGAAACGATCGACGCTACATTGGAGCTAGATGAAATATCCTCCATTTTATATATCAAAGATTGGTTTGGCGATGCGGCGAGAATATGGTCTAAGAATAACAAGACTTATGTGTCGGTGCGTTGCAATGAAAATGCTTTGTATTATTGGATAATGCAGTATTCCGATTGCGTTAAAGTTCTCGCTCCCGTTGATTTCGTTGCAAAAATAAAAGAAGGTCTTAAAAAAGCGTTAGGGAGATATGAAATATGATTGATTACAAAGGATTAAGAGACCGCCATTTAAACATTTTTTGGCAATATGACGGCAAACCATATCTAGAAAATAACATCACGAAAGCGTTTATTAATTCTCTCGATAGTTTGCCGCTTAAAGATAAGCTACTTGTGACCCATGAACTATTTGGGATTGATATTAACGATGGCAATGTCAAATTTGAGTATTATTTGCAAAAACAACCAAGTAAGCGAAAAGTCGAATCTTTCGCGATAGCAAATCGAATCATGTTTGGCTTTTCTCCAGAAGGTGAGTGTTGGGGGTTTGCGGGCCAAGATACGAAAGACGAGAAAAAGCTGTACGAGGCGATTAAGCGTGAACTATCCCTTGAAATTAAAGACGAAATATTTTTAGCAAAGGAAACGGAAAAGGCTGTTGAGGAATATTTAGAGGGGACGCGTGGCGATTCAATCCCTGATGCATGGATTCTAATTTATATCGATAAAAAGCCTGCGTATATTATTGCCTTAGAAAATAAATTGCATAAGCTTGATCCCACCCAAATTAATAATCACATTGAAAAAAGCCTATTAATTCGCGAAAACAAACCTGAGGTTATTTATAAAAAATACGCGGATATTATTGAGCTTTTTAAACCCATTGATTCTTTTAACACCAACCAATTTATCGAATATTTAACGATTCTTGGTTATAGCGGGGTTGACGACTTCATCATTGCTTGTTCTGCGGATGAAGCAATTCGAAGGCGTTTAGCGCTTCCGTTCGGGAAAGAAATTCTTTCAAAAGTCCATGATGGCGAAATCGATTATAGAAGTTGGAACACGATTCGTTGCCATGTTTCCTATGCTTATTTAAGAGAAATAAACCTGGTGTTTGACGAGAACGCAATAAAATTATCGCTCGCGTTTGGTTCAACACAATCTAGCGGCAAGAAAATGCTCGAAACGATAAACGACATAAAATTAAGCCCCGATCACGTTTCCTCTTTTAACCAGTCATTTCATTTGATGTATAAAAGAGGCAAAAATATTTGGAACTCTTATATTGACCAAACTCTTAGCCCCAATGAATATATCCATTATTGGAAGAAAAACATTTCTTTAATTAAAACTTATACCCCACTTGAAGCAATTTCTCTTTATAAGAAAATGCTCGACGATAAAGTGATTTCTTCTATGAATTTCAATCGGCTAAAGCATCAATTAACCAATAAGAAAAACCCAGTTCTTGTCGTTCCAGAACTTGTAATTGAGTATGGCTGGAGATATGAAGAAATCGTTGAAATCGGATATGACAAATTCATCGATGCATTAAAAGCAAAAATAGATGAGGCTCTAGTGGCGACGCTACTAAAGCATTGAAATTAATTGTTTGAATCAATACGTTTAAAGATGAAATTACGAGTTTGGTTTTTTCTCTCGGTAGCAATTACGAAAACAAACCAAAAAGATTCAAAACTCGTTTGATAATCCCTTTTCAAAAATAGATATAATAATATCCTAAAATATCATTTTTATAAGAAATAGATACAATAATATATGTTATAATTACCTCATGAATCGATATATTGATTTAAATGATTTATGGGCTACCCCGTCCATTGGCGAACAAACAATCGCATTAGCAAGACGCCTCCGTAATATTCGTAAGAGTAGAGGTCTCACTCAAGCTGCTTTCGCGGACAAGTCAGGTATTCCTCTTGGAACGCTTAAGGTATTCGAAACCAAAGGCAAGATTTCCTTGAAACATCTTTTTCATTACGCAATTGCGTTAGGTCTTGAAGGCGAATTGAATAACCTTTTCAGCAAGCGGGAAGTAACTTTGGAGGAGATGAGGAATGGCAAATAATCTTGAAAAGATGACCGTTCTTTTTCATGAAAAAACAGTTGGTTTCTTACGTTATCTAGACGGACGGGTTTTGTTTGCTTATGATGAGTCTTGGCTTCGTGATGGCTTTTCGATTTCTCCGCGTTCTTTGCCTTTAGAAAATCGCGTATTCACAGCAGATCCAACAAAATTTGGAGGGTTATTCGGCGTGTTCGCTGATTCTTTGCCAGATGGGTGGGGAACATTGACTGCAATTAAATATCTCCGCAATAAAGGCATATCTTATTTGGAACTTAATCCTTTAGAAAGACTTTCGCTTGTTGGTAAAGATGGATTAGGTGGTTTAACTTATATCCCATCAAAAGGACATTCTCTTGATGAGTGGAAAGGGACGATGGATGACTTCTATAAGGAATCTATCGAAACGATTGATGGGGAAGAAACAAGGTTTTTAGATGAAATATTCTCTCACGAAAGTTCGACAGGAGGTGCTAGACCAAAAGCCCATATTCAGCTTGATGACGTTGAATGGATCGTAAAATTTAGAGAAAGAAATGACCCAATTTGGATGGGGAGAATGGAATACGAATATAATCTTGCGGCCGAAGAGTGCGGCATAACTATTCCTGAAGTTCGTCTACTAGCTTCTAAAAACTCCGATGGTTATTTTGCGAGTAAACGTTTTGATAGAAATGGTGAGAAGCGCGTCCATATGCTCTCACTTTCGGGACTACTTGAAGTTCCGCATGATTTCCCTTTGCTAGATTACGTTAGTTTCCTTCAAGCGACGGGCTATATCACCCAATCACAAAAAGAAGTGGAAAAAGCATTTCGTTTAGCGTGTTTCAATGTTTTCTCCAAAAACTATGATGATCATTCAAAAAACTTCGCCTTCCTTTATGAAGAAGAAACGAAACGATATGTTTTGTCGCCTGCTTATGACCTTACTCGCACCATTTATCAGAAAGAGCACGAAATGAGCTGTAATGGAAAAGGGCTACCAAACGAAAATGATTTGCTTGTACTTGCCAAAAAAGTTGGAATTCCTACCAAAAAAGCAGAAAGCATAATATCTCTTGTGAAAGATACCGTCGAAAATCGCCTTGGCGAATGGCTTAAAAAGTAACTTAGTTTATTTCATTCAAGTCGTCACTAAATAATACGAACGCTATTAGTACCTTCTAATATCATTTCGCAAAATTCTCTAGGAGTGACGATGAGCGATCTGCAAAGAGCCTTGTTTTTTCTTTGATTTCAGCGCTCTATACTGGCCTTTTGACTTCTTCGTTGATTTCATTTAAGGTCATTTCCGAATTGCCATTCTCCTTATTCACGATAAGTTCTTTCCAAAAGAATTCACGACATTCATGTATGGTTATGAATCTAGCATCTTTACCTAGCATTATATGATTTTTTGCTATACGTCTTTTATTATATTGATGATTCTTTTTTAAAGGCAAAAAGTCATATACGCAGGAATACAAATAATTCCGTTTTCCTTTATGAATAGATTTTTAGGATGAATGATGTAAGAAGTATCGATTCTATCTTTAAATTTTGCGATGAATTTTTCTAAAGATTCCGTTTTATATCTTTTCGTGGATTTCACCTCGATTGGGATGATTTTGTTTTGGACTTTGCTGCCGCTTGAAAGAAGAAAGTCAATTTCGATGTCGTTTTTGTGCTTTTCTTCGGAATAATGAGTATAGAAATATAGCTTGTTTCCGTTGGCTACGAGCATTTGAGCTACAACGTTTTCAAATAACATTCCTTTGTTGATAGAAAGTTTATCGTTTAAAATTGCATTATAGACACCAAGATCGTTTTTGACGTTTTCGTCAAAGGTGTGTGAAACCAATAGTCCTGTATCCCCCATGTAGCATTTTATAAAAGATCTTTTCTCATTTAGCGATAGCCCTACGTTTGGATCGTTGCATAGGAAACATTCATTACAAATCATAGAGTCTGCTAACCAGAAAAACGTTTCCTCGTAATTCAACGCTTTATCCCCTTGATTGATGGAACTGATTTTCACTCTTTTCTCGTGAGTGGATAAGAATCCAGGAATCTGGTCAAAAATGGAAAGTACCTTACTTTTGTAATTAACATCTAGCTTTTGAATATCGTTACGATACGTCCTTAAGATATCTCTTTTCTCTCTATCGCATTCATAGAATTGTTTCTTTTGTTCAAGAAAGGCGGATAAAGCCTTAGGCATGCCTCCAACAAGGATATATTCTTCAAGAAGAAGCTTTGCTTTTTTATGTAAGGATTCGTATAAAGGAACTTTCTTATCAAAACAATTTCTAATGTATTCGATGAGTTCTTCTTCTCCAAGTGCAGAGGCAAACTCTTCAAAATCCATCGGGTGCATGCAAACACTTCTTTCTTCTGAAGGGATGAGTATGTTCTTTGTGTTTTCTTTGATCGAAATTAGTGAACCGGTCTCGATATAATCGTATCTTCCATCTTTTACCAAATATTTAATCGCTTCTCTAGCGCGAGGAAATAATTGAACTTCATCAAAGATGATTAGGGAATCCCTTTCGTATAGTTTCACGCCGTATTCCGTTGAAAGGATCATAAAGAAAGTGTTTAAATCGTCGAGAAAATCAAAGAAGATTTGTTTAACTGCTTTTTTAGCGCTACCAAAATCAATAAGGATGTAGCTTTTATAATTGGTCTTTGCAAATTTTTCTACGGCAGTGGACTTGCCGATACGTCTAGCCCCTTCAACGAGTAAGGCTTTGGTCCCCTTCGTTTCATTTTTCCATTCAACAAATGTGGAATCTATCTTTCTTTTAAATAGCATACAGCTCCCTCCTTTTTAAAAAAATATAACACCAAAATCAAAAAAACGCGACGAAAAAAATGCAGAAAAATCCAAAAAGCGCGCTGAAAATAATTGAATAATATCCAAAAAGCGCGCTGAAACTGCACCTGTCAAGTGGGGGATGGGAGTGACAATAAGTATGTGCTTCCATGACAAAAAGAGGTATGTCCCTTATACTTTAGGAATCTAGACTTTTTCATAGCGTAAGGGCCTTTTAGGCAATGGTAGAAGAAGGGATTCAAATTAAGCGCTTTTCTTAGCATAAAAACGAAAGTATAAAGCACGATTGCGATTAAAAGCATAATCAAACCAATGCCAAGTTTGAAAGAAGAGACATTGATCATGACCGTTAAGAAAGAAATAAGACACGCTAAAGGAGCAGCGCAATAAAGCGCACTACCGATTGCGTATTTCTTTGCATCGCCAAATAAGACGATAGCAAATCCGAGCAAGAAAGCGATGAGAAGGAACGCTCCGCCGTATAAAGCAAGGAGGCTCATATACGCAGTTGCGGTGGTTTGACTGTTCGAAGAGAACGAGTCGCCGCTCTTTCTCCCGACTTGAACCGGTAAAATGTCGAGATGAAGAAGAAAATTGCGCTTAACACAAAAAGGCCTGAACGGCTTTTTAGTCTTTTATCATTGAAAGTATAGCTAATTAGGCTATGGAACGTTTAGCTAATTTCATCGTAGCGAGTGCGGAATAAAATTATCTAACACCTATATTTGAGGATACCCTTACAAAATTTAGTTTAGATGGAACGGCTTTTTGACATCGATTGAAAGGCTGAGCCATTTTCGTATTGCTTTCGAATTATTTCCTTTAGGCGTTTGTTCTTATCCAAAATGTTTTTGTCTAAATGCTTGATTTCCAAAAGGCTTCTAATGACCCATTCAGGATCTTGAGTATGAAAAGAAAAATAGACATCGTTCATAAGACGATAATCAAATAAATCGATTAGAAAAGGCGTCTTTTCATCCCTTGTGTAAGAAATATATCGATAGATGTATCCCATCCAAAATAAAGAATCCTTGGAATACTTAACCTTGCCATAGCTAGAGTCCCCATATTGATTTAATATGCTTTGAATTCCTTCATTCGGGTCTAAAGAGAAAATAACCGAATCGTTCTTATCTAACGTTTTCAATAAGTCGGAGTGAAGAAATCTTCTTATGAACACAGGGGAGGAACAAGTTAAATCATGAGATTTCTCAAATAATTTCCCTTGATATGTTGCAAGCAATAATCCTTCATAATCAAAATCTCTCATTTTAGAATCTCCTCGATATATAAACCGTTTTTATATTCTCTTTTCGCTAATTTCAATTTGGTGTCAATCATAAGCGCCCTTTCATTTAAGAACTTCTTGCAGCTTTTTCTTTCCGGGAGCGATACATAGTATTTTTCAATGGGAGATAGGGATTGCAGGGCTTTTTCACTTCTAAAGATATATTGGAGCCCTAAAGAAGAGGCAGATAACGAATGTAAGGCGACATCAGCATTAATTTCGCCCTCTACGAATTGACTCATGATATAAAACATTCGATTATTCGCGATTGGAGCAACGATAAGATCGACGTCATCTAATGAACGAAGAATTTTCTGAAGGAGTGGGTGACCTTTGTAGTTTTGAAGAGTGCCTCGATGATAGCAAATGGCAAGCATCCATTCTAGATCACACTCAAACCTCTTTATGTTTAAATCTTCTCTACGATAGGAGAAAGAATAGATAGATGAATGATCTTTCTCATAGATGAAAGCCAGTGCTTGAAAATATGTTTCTCCTAAATAAAAGCCATTCCCAAAGTCGCAATTTTTTCTAGCACCATTTATAGAAACCGACGTCAACCCTTCTTTTGATCCATGGAATAATATATTTGGAGTTCTCTCTTTTAGTAGTTCCTCTTTTGTTTTGTTTAATCGATAGCCATTCGTATATAGATAGGAATAGAATTTCTCATAAACATTATCGTTAGTCGGAGTTTTTTCATTGATAATCCCATCCAATGTCACGCGAGAAATTTTTGTTACTTCTGACAAGTAAGCCATATCAATGTGTTCCGCTTCTAAGAAAGTGTTTATGTCTTTTTTAATGTCATAATTTAAGGGGATTTTAATCATTGGCGTAGCGTCTCCTTACGACTGTAATTATAACTCTTAAAACTTATATGTACATACTTTACAAACAAGCTTAAATATTATGGGGGATACTCACTGTTTAAATCTGTCCCAATATGCTTGGAGATAAGGGTTTGAAAAATTCACAAGCGAATTCTTTTATCGATTTTAGCAAGGCTCGGCGATAGGTTCATGAAGATGCAAATTGTTAGAATCGATTTCAAATAGAAAGAGACAAGCAAACCTCAAATCTCAGCAAAATAAAAAAGGCACAACATGTGCCTTTCTAAATCTAGAACAATTCTTATTTTTTCGCTTCTTTTTTCGATTTTAGTTGAAGAATTTCGTCTTTCTTTGCTTGGAATTCTTCTTCCGTTATCACGCCTTCATCCTTGAATTCTTTGTAAGTACGAACTAAAGCAATGCGTTCATCGACGTCATTCATTTCGCCATCTTTAATGAGAAGTGAATTAATCGCGTGAAGAACGATCGAAACGATATAAAGGACGATTGCGATGAATAACATGATCGAGCCAATTCCTGGCTTAAAAGAAGATGAGGAAGAAAGATTGAGAACGATGCTTAAAAAAGCAATAAGTGCCGCGAGTGGCGCAGCGCAATAAAGTGCACTACCGATTGCGTATTTCTTTGCATCGCCAAACAAGACGATAGCAAATCCGAGCAAGAAAGCGATGAGAAGGAACGCTCCGCCGTATAAAGCAAGGAGGTTCATATACGCAGTTGTGGTGATTTGGCTGCTCGAAGAGAACGAGTCGCTGCTCCTTTCACCGGCTTGTACCGGTAAAAATGTTGAGATGAAGAAGAAAATTGCGCTTAACACAAAAAATATTTTTTCAGAAATTGTTAAACATTTGTTGTTTTTCATTATGGTTTAACCCCCCTTAATTAATCTAATGATAGGAGCATAAAAAAGGGGAGGCAAGTAAATTGAAGATTTTCTTTAATTTCATGAAATTATGAATCGTTAACAGTCATTTCGTGCTTACTTCATGATTTTTTGAAAAAAGAAGTGGAGCAAAAAAGTTTTGTTTTCATAGCAAACATTTGGAGTAAAGTGACACAAACTCAAAATTATTTTAAGTTTGCGGCTCTTAAAATTAATAAATGATGTTTATGAATCGCTTTTAAACGCAGCTATTTGTTATTAGAAGTGAGGCGATAATGGCTGCATTGCACTAGTCAACGATAAGTAGACAGTTTTGCAGGAAGCTGTAGACAGGTTCTTGGGGTTTTGGAGCCACCGAGCTTCTTAAGGTACTCTTCCTTGTACTGCTTCGGGGTCAGATAGCCAAGGCAGCACATCGGCCTTTGATCGTTGAAGAACCTTATGTATTCCCTGACTTGGGTGGGGACGTCCTCGCAATCCTTGATGTCGAAATCGATGAAAAGCTCGGTCTTGACCCAGCCGTTGATCGATTCCATCGCGCCGTTCTGGGTCGGCGCGCCGGGATCGGACATCGTCCTTGTGATATCATATGGGAGAAGGAGCTCGTTGAAGGCCTTCGAAGAGTACACGGACCAGTGGTCGGTGTGGAATATCGTCTCCATGTCCGGGTACTTTTTCTTCAGCTCGAGGAAGCCGCGCAGGCCTTCGAAATAGCCTTCCCTGTCGCCTTTTTTGCAGCGAAGGCCGTAGCTTATGATCTCGTTGTCCCAGAGGTCCATGTAAAGGGTGAGCTCCCAGTACCTTCCGCCCGCCCAAAACGTCGTCATGTCGCTGACGACGACCTGCATAGGGCCGGTAAGGTTGAGGGATGCGAGGATCAGGTTCGGGTACGATTTCGGGGACGGGCCGCCCTTTTTGTACCTGTAATGCTTCGAGACGCTCCTTATCCCGGCGTAGGCGCAGCATCTCCGGGCGTATTCGTCGCTCATGACGAGCCCGGTATCGAGCCTTATCTTCGCGTTGAGCCACCTGTAGCCATGCGATGGGAACATGGAGTGGTATTTTAGGAAAAGCCCGATATTCTCGGCTCTTTTTATCTGCCTTTCGCTCGGATGCTCGCATCTGTTCCGGTATTTGTAGAAGCCGCTTCTGTTCACGGACATCTCCCTGCAGAGGGCCTCGACCGGCCATTGCCCGGAAAGCTCCATTATCACTTGGTATTCGAGCCGCTTATAGAAACGAATTCCTTTTTTCGACCACCCCCTTTCACCGCATACCCTTTTTTTAATCTGGCGGCCTCTATGTCCTTCCGCATCAGCTCCACGAGGAGCTGGTCCTTCGTCATCGATCCGTAGTCCTTCTCCGTCGCGTCGGCGCGAGCCCCCATGGGGGCTTTGGGAGGGATTCCGTTGGCTTCCCTGTATTCCCTTGCCCAGTTGGAGCATGCGGACCTGGAAACGTGGTACTTTTCCATGCAGTCCTTGTAGGAAAGGCTCCCTTCGTTCAGCGCTTTGCCGACGGGGAGCCTTTCTTCTTTCGTTAGTCTCATTCTGTAACCTCCTTGTCTACAGTGCGTAACAACCCGTATACAAAATTGTAATGCACTGTCTACTTAAAGGTTAGCAGTCCACATTGCTTAAAACTACTAGCCGTTCTCGATATTTGTATCCATTTTAAATCTTGTTATATACTTATGTAGTTAGAGTACACTAACTTATTAAATTTATCAGCTGAACGAGTCTATTTACGACTTCAAATCGGTCAGTAGTGGATATTCTATTTCTAGAAGGATTTATCGATATGAAAAACAAAAATCTGAAATTGGATCGAAACCATCATGTCTTATACTCGAAAGCGTGCGAAAAGGAAATCAAAAAGAAAATAGCTAGTCACTACAAGAAAGATGAAGCTGAAAATATGTGGAGCAAAGTTCAACTTCAATACGTGAAATTTTTGAGTGATTTCCGTCTTGATTTAGGCGGAAAGAAAAACTTTCATAACCATAAGGGCGGAAATTACGATTGCTTTGCCTTATTGACTTATTATGCGGTATGCAAAGATGTTACAAGTTTTCGAGAAATTGAAGAAATGGAAGAAAATCTCATTTTGCCTTCTTTTCGAAAACTACAATTTGTCAATTGCAATAAACCATTTTGGAAAAAGGTAATGTATAAAGCATTTCAAAACGCCAAAGAACAGTGCGATAAATGGAAGGATTACGAAATGGATATCGCTCCTTACGATAAAAACAAACCAATCTATTATGAATTTCGGTCTTGTCCCGTCGCTGAATTCGCTAAGCAATTTGGTTTAATAGAGATTATGCCTGCTTTATGTAATGTTGACTATAAGTCGTTAGATTATATTCACGCAAATCTTGTTAGAAATAAAACCTGTGTTGATAGCGATAAATGTGATTATACGATTTGTGGCGATAAAGATAGTTATGCCTCTAATCATCCCCGATACCGAGATGAAAAAGGGTTTTGGAGAAACCGATAATATTAATAAACGACGATTCGATTTAAATTTATGAATATTTGGTTTTTACGGAGATATTCGTGAATAATTATAAAAATATAAGAAGATTGCGATAATTTTGGAGAAAGAAATGAAACGAAAAGAATTTGATACTAAAACGGATGGGTTTTACGGGGTTTATTGGAAAAATAAAAAATCCTCAAAGTACGCAATAATTGCGATGTTAGGGGATGATCCTAGCGATTATATGGCAAAATGCGCCTCGAAATGGCTTATGAAAAAAGGTCTCAACGTGCTCACGATGTCGCCAGGGAGAAAGAATTATAGTCATCATAATTACCCGCTTGAAAGAATTGAAAAGGCGATAGAGTGGCTAAAAGAAGAAGGGAACGAAAAAATCGCTATTGTTGGTGCTTCGACTACTGGGACGCTTGCTCTAGTTGCCTCTTCCTATTTTTCTAGCATTACACTCACCCTTGCTTTAACGCCAAGCGACTTTATTTGGCAAGGCTTTGCGCAAGGAAAAAGAGATGGCGCCAAAGAATGGCCAGTAGAAAATGAATCGCTTTTTTCCTATCGCGGCAACCCTCTTCCTTATATGCCTTTTTGCTATCGTCATCCAGAATATTGGAAAGTGATAGTAGATGAATCCAGACGAACTGGGGATATGATTGCATCGCGAAAGATATTTGATGATTCAGAATTGAAACATCCTATTCAAGAAGATGAGTTCATAAAAATTGAAAATATTAAAGGAAAGTTACTTTTAATCGCGGCGGAAGACGATAGTCTTTGGGACGCTGCTAAATATATCGATAGAGCAAAAAAGCGATTAGAAAGAATTCCCCACGAATGCGAAGATGAAGTAATCGTTTATCAACATGGCACCCATTTTGTGTTTCCTGAGAGTCTACTAAAAGCCATTTTCCCATTCCTCTCTTCTTTAATATTGAAGTTAATGTTCACTGAAGCGAGAAAACATCCAAAAGAATGCAAAGAAACAAGAATCGATATTGATCGAAGAATAAGTAGAGCCATCGAAGAATGGAAGAGTAAATAGAACTTATAGTCTTTTATTAAATCCCTGCTTATTTTTTCTCTTCCTTTTTCATATTAACGAGCTTTTTTATAGAACGATAGACCTAGCTAAAAAAGAGTTTTTCCTATCGCAATAAGAGAAAAAATTAATTTAATGTTTTATTAAAATTAGGAAATAAATGTCGATAAAACCTAATGAACTATCTCAATTGTATTAAAAGTAGTACGCGTTACAATTGGCTTAAGATATCGTGAGGTTGATTATGAAAAAACAGGAATACGACATGGATTTAAAACTTAACAGAAGTTTATTTTTGTCTTCTTTTATTACGGCTTTCGTTTTTATTGGGATAGCAATTATTTCTCGTGCGATTTCTATAACCCATTGGCTTAGGATATTGCTTAATTCTAATAATTCCGAATACGCTTTAAGCATGTGCTTGAAGATTATCGTTCATGTGCTAGAAGTCCTATTTCTAGCTACGATTGTTGCTATTGGAATCATGTCGATTCGAAAAACGATAAATAAGAATCACGGTGGAAAAGTATTAATGCGGTTCTATTCTATCTTAATGACTGGCATCGGCTTTATTTATCTATTGAACCTTTTATTGACCATTTCTACGCATCGCGGGCGTGGTGTTTCTTTTGACTGGATGCTATTTATTTCCATAACAGTCGCGATTGGGGCTATTACACTAGGCATAATCTCTTTCGTTCTTCTTTCTACTCGAGTTTCTGCTTCCAAGACACTACTATTGGTAACTTCATTTTCTTTTATAATTTATTACCTATTTCGCTTTGTTCTCCTTCTTGATTCGTATCCAGATTATTACGCGTTTGTGATTATTTTCTATTTGCTCGCGATTGCGACGCAAATTGTTTATGCTGTCGCTCTATTTTTAGTTTCACCATTCGATGATTTTAAGAAAAAGGAAAGTGACAATTTGGCGAATATTGCGGCAAACGAAAAAGCTGAAATCTTATTTCGCTTTAAGTTACTTATGGAACAAGGATTAATCACACCTGAAGAATTTGAAAAAGAGAAGAAGAAATTGTTGGGCTCTTAGTTGAAGGGTGTTTCCTCTCCTTTTAAAATGACTTTTTGGTAAGAGTGATTTAAAGATGGTAGAAAAGTGTTAATTAAATCATCGGTTTTAATGCGGATTGTGGATGTATTAATGCAGGGGTGAAAGGCAAGGTATTCATGAAGTAACAATTCTTCATCGATTAAAAGCTGGACTTCATGCATTTTATCGAAAAATAGTCCGAAAACGCTTGTAGAACCGATATGGCAGTGGAGAAGTTCTTTTAATTTTTCCTCTTTCCCAAATGAAAGTCTTGCGCTAGAGATTTGGGAGGAAAGTTCTTTTGTTTTGAATTTCTTGTCTCCTTTTATAATGAGTAGATAATGTTTTGTTTCCTGACGATTACTTAAAAAGAGATTCTTTGGAACGACTGAGTGAATTCTCTTTTCAATATCACCATACCTATTCATCGTGAATAACGGTTCATGATCGATTTTTGTATAGGGGACGCCAATGCTTTTTAAATAGTCACAAATGATATCTTGATCGTTTTTTGACTCTAATGATTTGTTGAGAATTTCTCCTATTTCTTCGGCCATATCTTTTTCCATGTCGCTTAACAATGATTACGATATTTTACTATAAGTTCCTTAAGCTAGGTCTAGAAGCGACTTAAGCTTGCTCCAAGGCACTGCCGGTGGACTCTTTTTGTTTCTTCAAAATGTGCGGGAAAACGATAAGGAAAACAATTGTGCTAATCGTAGAAGAAATCGCATCCGCAATTGGCTCTGCTAAAAAGGTGGTGCTAGGGTCTTTTGTCAAATAAGGCAAGATAAACGTCAAGGGCAATAATAGCGCTGCTTTTCGATTTAAAGAGAGCCAAATAGAATATTTGGCTTGTCCTATCGCGGTTAAACCATCCACGAGTGTGTATTGGAACGTTAATAGAATAATAGGAATCATGTAATAGATGATGTAGCGGGACGAAGATTCGACGACGGCGTTTTGATTCGCACTCGTTCCAGAGAAAGAGAGAAACAAGGAAGCAAATGGCTTTGCTACCACGAAAGATAAACCGAAACATAAGGTGGTAAAAATAAGACCACAAATCGTAATTTGTTTTTCGGCTTTCTTGACGAGTTCAGTTTCTCTAGCGCCATATAGATAGGCTAAAACGGGCTGAGTACCGCTTGATATGCCTAGAAGCGGTCCGGTCACCAATGAGAAAAATGCTTGCACGATGGTGCTGCACTCAATTAAGAAATCCCCGTTGTCCCCGCCTACATTTTGTAAAACTGCGTTAAGAGCAATGATAATGACAGAGTCCGTGCTCATAATGATGAAGGGTGAAACGCCGAGTTTTAATACTTTGCCCATAATCTTTTTATTATAGCCACCAAAAGAAGGACGAATCGTTCCTCTAAACCAAAGCAAGGCAAAGGATAATGAACAAGAGATAAACCAAGAAAGGGATGTTGCAATCGCTGCCCCTTTAATGCCAAGGTTAAAGACATACATAAATAAGGGGTCAAGAAGAATATTTGATCCAGCCCCAACGATAGTGGCAATCATTGCTTCAATCGATTTTCCTTGCGCGATGAGGAACTGCTCAAATCCTAGGGCAAGAAAAGCAAATACTGTTCCGATTAAAAAATAGAGCATGTATTCTTTTGCATAGGGGAAGCTTGTTGTAGAAGCGCCAAACCAATAAAGCATCGGCTCAAGAAGCGCGTATCCTAATCCCATCACGATAAGTGAAAGCACAAGCAACATTAAAACGCAGTTGGATAATATTTTCTTTGCGTCTTCTTCGCGCTTTTGCCCTAATGACATTGAAAATAGTGGGGCTCCGCCTAAAACAATTAGATATGCAAAAGAGGTCACTAACGTGGTGATAGGAGCTGCTACACCTGCCCCAATAAGAGATATTTCTCCATTGGTTGGAAGGTTTCCGATATAAATTCGATCGACGATGTTATATAAAACAGTGATAAACTGCGAAAGCATCGCTGGAAGCATAAGACGCAAAACGGTATTGAGCGTTTTCTTATTTCCTAAATCAATGGCTTTCATAGCGCGAGTGATTATACCACTCATAATTTTTAGAAAAAGTGGAAGTTATGCTTATCAGATTTCGAAAAGAAAAAATCGTAGATAGCTATTTTGCCATTCTACGATTTTAGAGTTTTTTATCGAGCTTCAGGAACAATCTCGCCCGCTTTAGTAAGGGCCGCTTTGGTGATAAATGGACCAGTGAGCTCATAAACAAGCGTGGACGTTAATACAACGGCGACAATAAGCGCACCGATTGTCGTTGTTCCATCGGTTTCGCTCAGCGTAGCGCCAGCGGTCGTTGCTAAACCTATGGCTACTCCAGCTTGCGGTACTAAGCAGAAACCAAGGTATTTTTGAACGGTTTCCCCAGTGTGCGTGCTTTTTGCGCCCGTATAAGCGCCGAGCCATTTTCCAATGACACGGGACACAGCGTAAACTAACGCGGCAAGCAAAATAAATAAACCATCTTTTTCCGCGAAGATCGTTAAATCTAGCGATGCTCCTGAAATGATAAAGAAAAGCATATAAATCGGAGCGGTGAAGCGGTCCATGAATTCGAATGTAATGGTGGAATCGCTTCTAAGATTGCAGAAAAAGGCACCCGCTAACATGCACATGAGTAAGCTAGAAAGTTCAAATGAACCTAGTTCTGGCAATTTGAATAAATAATAAAGACCGACCGAACCGAAAATCGCAAAGATTGCCCAGATCAAACGATTGGTTCTGCTTTTGAATAAGCGGCAGGCAAAAGAGATAATTAAGCCGAAGATTGCGCCGATTCCTAACGAAATTAAGATTTCGATGAATGGTTTAGCAAGCATTTCGTATAAATCGAAATTCCCACCTATGGCAAGAGTTTTAGCGATTTGGAATAAAATCGCGAAGAGGATTAAGGCACTTGCATCATCTAAAGCAACAACCGGTAGGAGCGTCTCCACGACTGGCCCTTTTGCTTTATATTGCTTAATGACCATTAATGTGGCGGCAGGTGCTGTGGCGGCTGCAATCGCGCCAAGAGTGAGAACGAGTGGCCAAGGAATGAAATCGGGCCAAATGAAATGAAGCACCATTAAAGCGACAATGACAGCGATAGAAGCGAATAGCGATTCTAAAACCGTTATGACTAGAACTGGTTTTCCTACCTTTTTTAGGGCGCTAAGTTTAAAAGATGAGCCAATTGAAAAAGCGATAAAGCCTAGGGCGATGTTATTGACCCAGCTTAGATTCTTGATATAGGAATAAATCGGGGAAATTTCTGCATTATTCGCTCCCAAAAAATTTCCGCCATTGAAGATAAGACCGAAAACAAACGGTCCCATGATAATGCCAGTAATAATATAGCCAGTGACATTTGGAAGCTTCACGAGCTTCATTAAGCGCGTGGAGAAAAGCCCAGCCAAAAATAAGGCAGCGATATATAAGAAAATAAAGTTATCCATCAGATTGTACCTTCGTAATCGTCAATTGTTCTTGAAAACATCGCCCCTTTGACTTTGCGAAAGTTATCGGTATGCTCGCGGATGGTTTCCTTTAGTGTTTCTAATTTGTGAGCATCAACAATAAAAAGCGCAAAGGTAGATTCTTCTTTGTCTTTGCTTGCTTCATAAGCGGGTAGAGAAAAGAAATGCCTATCTTCAGGATAGCCTAAGTCAAGCGCGTGTCTAAGCGAGGCAGACTCAATAAGCGTCCCGTTATAGCCACTCTTTTTAATTGACTCGTAAGCGTCTAGAGCAGCTTCGCCACTATCAAGAATTAAATATAGAATTTTCTTCATAAAACTTCCTCTTGCAATGTTATACGCCAATTGTTTTTGTTTATAAAAGGAGAACTCGATTTAAGCGATTTCCTCAAGCGCCAAATTAACGCTAAAACTCTCTTTTCCAAATATCGTTATCGCGAAAGAATAGCCATCTAAGGAATTCGAAGAAATCGAAGTGACTTCATGTCCTTGAAAAAGATAGGTTCCTTCTTTTGCCACAATCTTTTTATAATCCCCTTTTAAACCACATCCTATGCATTTCATTAGGCTTTCTTTTAAACTCCAAAACGTAAAAAAATCTTCCTCTTTTTTCATGTTTTTTATTTCTTCTTCGCTCATAACAAAAGAAGGAAGACTTTTTTTAAGAGGTCCGATTTTTTGAATATCAATTCCAATCGGAAGATTATTTTCCGCATAAGCAACATAGTCTCCAGAATGAGAAATAGAAAATTGGTGTCCTTCTTTAAAGGGTTTGCCTTCTTTTGAAATGAGAATGGGGGTGAAACCAGTGAATTTTTCAATTAAGTAAGAACCGCCTAACGATAATAAAGAGTCATGTTCTAATCGATAACGATTCGCCTTTTGAATTCTATCGCTTGGCAAAAGCGGGAGGATAGTAGAAAGATTTTCTTTTACTTGTTTTACGTTTAATAGATGAATCGTGATCATTTTTTTCATCGATTCAAGTATAGCAAAACGAGATTACTATTCCTAAGCAATAGCCTATTTTAATTCCACGTGAACGATTTCGTCCTCTTTATGATATGGGACCATTCTTCCTTCGATTTTCTTTCCATTTACGTAAAGAGAAGGGGATTTTGCGGTGTTATCGATAGCAATGTCATATTCGTTTTCGCGGAAATGGCGACGAATATGAAGCGTAGGGAATTTCTCTTTTGGTAGGCATGGGTCAATGACTAATCCGTCATAATCCGCTCTCACGCCAAGCAAATATTCTTGTAAAGCAACTAATGACCAGCTCGCGCTTCCGGTGAGCCAGCTATTTTTAGCTTGTCCATAGTGCGGTGCTTCATGGCCTGCGATCATTTGGCTATAGACATAAGGCTCAGTAAAGTGGATATCGCTATCCTCTTCGATGAAACTTGGGGCATTTTTCGTATATAGAGCGAAAGCCTCTTCACTTTCCTTTTCTACGCAGTGAGCGATAACGACCCATGGATTATTATGATTAAAAACCGCACCGTTTTCTTTATAGCCTGGTGGGTAAGAAGATATTTCGCCTAATTCAACATGGTATTCGTGATAGCAAGGCGCTAATAACTCTAATCCATATTTGCAGCTTAGATATTTTGTGGCACTTTGCAAGGCCTTTTTACCATATCCCAATTCGTGACCGATTCCAGCGATAACGCAGAATCCTTGAGGCTCAATATAGATTTTGCCTTCTTTGTTTTCATGGCTACCGACTTTGTTTCCTTTTGCGTCATATGCCCGGAGGAACCATTCACCATCAAATCCATATCGAATAGCGGCTTCCTCCATTTCTTTTTTTGCCTTTAGGATTTCTTCTTTTTCTTCGTTTAGCCCTAAATGAGATAAGATTTCGGCATATTCTTTCGCGTATAAAACAAACATCCCGGCAATAAAGATGGATTCAGCGATTTTTCCGCTTCCTTTATTTTCCGTTGTTTGGAAAGACTCTCCTGGAGTGGTACTAAAACAATTAAGATTCAAACAGTCATTCCAATCCGCTCTTCCGATTAAGGGAAGATGATGCGGGCCAAGATGGTTCATCGTGAAATGAATGGAACGACGTAAATGCTCTAAAAGGGGCCTTTCACTCCCACTTTTATTGTCAAAAGGAACTAAAGTATCTAAGAAAGCGAAGTCCCCCGTTTCTTTTAAATATGCGCTTGTCGCGGCGACTAGCCACAAAGGATCATCGTTGAATCCTCCTCCAATGTCAGCGTTCCCTTTTTTGGTAAGAGGCTGATATTGATGGTATGTAGAGCCATCTTCTTTTTGAATGGAAGCGATGTCGATGATTCTTTGTTTCGCTTTTAAAGGAATCATGTGGACAAAACCAAGCAAATCTTGGCAACTATCGCGGAATCCCATGCCGCGTCCAATTCCGGATTCATAATAAGAGGCACTTCGTGACATGCAGTAGGTGATAATGCTTTGATATGGATTCCAGATATTTGCCATACGGTCTAGTTTTTCATTCCCACTATCGACATGGTAAGCGCCTAAGAAACGATTCATTTTTACTTTGAGTGCTTCTAAAGCACGAATTACTAGTTCATCACGATTAAAATGAGAAATTATTTTTTCCGCAGGGGCTTTATTGATGATATTTGGGGCAATGAATTTCTTTTCGCCATTTTGGATTTCACAATATCCAAGAATAAAGATTAACGTTTTTTCTTCTTTTGGCTCCAAATGCAAGTCGATTTGGTGGGCAGCGATTGGGTGCCAGCCACTTGCGATGTGGTCACCTAAGTGATTGGCGAATACTCCTTCTGGATGATCGTAACCATTATGCATCCCTAAAAAAGCATCGCGGTCGCTTTCAAAATGACTCGTCTTATGGTTGACATAATAGAAGGCGTAGTGGTTTCTTCTTTCGCGGAATTCTGTTTTGTGATAGATGATGCCGTTTTCACATTCAACTTCGCCTGTTGATAGATTACGCTGAAAATTCTCGCCATCATCGCTAGCGTTCCATAAGCACCACTCTTCCATCGCATAGAAAGAAAAGTCTTTTGCTTTATTTGTTTCGTTTTTTATACGCACATATTGGATTTCACAATGTTCCTCGTTTGGAACAAAGAAAGTGATTGCAATATTTAAGCCGTTTTTCTCTCCTTCAATCACGCTATATCCTAAGCCGTGCCGACATTCATAATGGTCAAGAGGAGTTTTAGCCGGTAAGTAAGTCGGTGACCAGACTAACCCCTTTTCGTTGACATAAAAATGACGTCCATCAAAATCGTAAGGAACGTCATTATAGCGATAACGGGTAATCCGTCTTAATTTAGCGTCTTTATCAAAACTATAGCCACCCGCCGTATTGGAAATAAGGGAGAAAAATTGGTCTTGCCCTAAGTAATTGATCCAAGGGCTTGGTGTTAAAGGAGTAGTAATAACGTATTCTTTTCTTTTGTCGTCGAAATACCCGTACTTCATAAGTGCTCCTTACTGATTTCAATTTTGTTAATATGCGAAATTTATCGCTGCAGGGAATTTCCACATAAAGTATGAAATTACCTTAACGTAATCGTTTTCGCTACAAAATCATTCTAGAGGAAAAAGTTTCGATTACAAGCCACAAAAATTTTTTGCTACGAAAAAATATACGAAATCTTTTCTTGCTGCCTAAAAGAATGAAAAATTGAATTTGTAAACGCTTACAATTTTGTTCTTGACAACGATTTTGTGTGATTCTAGCCTTAGAGTAACGAAAACGATTTCGTACCAGTAAGGAGTGCTATGGCAAAGATCTCTGACATTGCTCAAAAACTAGGTTTAAGTAACGCAACCGTATCTAAAGCCTTGAATGGAAGTCGGGAAATTCCTTCTTCTACACAAGCGAGAGTGAAAGAGGCTGCCCGCGAACTTGGCTATGTGCCATCTAGCTTTGCTAGAACCTTAAAAATGCATCGATCTTTCTCGATTGGAGTCCTTTTCGTTGACAAAACCGAGAGTGGATTAAGGCATGAATATTTCTCTTCGATTCTTAACGCAGTTAAGGTTAATGCAGAGAAAAGAGGCTACGACATTACTTTTATTAATAGTGAGAACTATAGTGGTCTTCGTTCTAGTTATCTTCAACACGTGAAAAGCCGTGCGATTGATGGCGTTGTCATTGCTTCCGTTGACTTCTATGACCCAAGTGTTTCTGAACTTGCTTATAGCGGATTGCCTGTTGTGACGATTGATCACACCTTTGAAGGCTGTAGTTCCATTATGAGCGATAACGAAGATGGGACTTATGAACTTACGAAATACGCTTTTAGCTTAGGGCACCGGAAAATCGCCTTCATACATGGCGAAGAAACATCCGTTACTCATAAGCGAATCGCAGGGTACTTACGTGCTCTTCAAGAGCTTGGTTTAAAAGAAAATAGCGATTACTTATTGCCCGCTACCTATCACGAGCCTAACTCAGTAAGAGCTGCTTTCAAAAAACTCGTTTCTTTAAAAGAAAAGCCAACCTGCGTTTTGTGTCCAGATGACATTAGTGCTTTGGCTCTATTGAGCTCGAAAGACGCTACCTACGTTAAGGGAATGTCGCTTGCTGGATACGATGGAATCGATTTATCAAGAATGATTGAGCCACCCTTAACGACTTACTGCCAAGATAGCGAAACGATTGGGGCACTTGCGATTGAAGAATTAGTGTCTCGAATCGAAGAACCAAAGCTATTCGTGCCTAAGGTAAGGAAAGTAAAAGGGAACCTCCAAAAGGGAGGGACAATTCAGGTATTAACCGGTGAGAACACCGGAATATAAAAGCAAATATTGAAAGGAGGAATAATATTCAATGAAAAAATCAATGTTTGCAATCGCCGCCATTTCAGCAGCCGGGCTCCTAACGCTAGTCGGTTGCAATGGGGGGAGTGAAGACAAAGTCGTCAACATTATGTGCTGGAACACCGAATTCCAGGAAAGATTCGAAGCTTTCTATCCAGAGTTTAAGGAAACTAAGAAAATTGACGGAGTCGATTACGATATCTTAAAAGATGGCACAAAGGTCCGTTTCATTATTGAAGCCAATGACAACAACAATTATCAAAATAAGCTTGACCAAAAATTGAAAGATCAAGCGAAGGCTAACGCCAAAGATAAGATTGATATGTTCCTTATTGAAGCTGACTACGCCACGAAATACACAAGTAGTGACTACACTCTCGATTTAAAGAGCAAAGAAGTCGGACTCACGGATAACGATTTCAAAGATCAATACAAATACACGCAAGATATCGTCACGGTCAATGGCAAATTGAAGGCCACAAGCTGGCAAGCGACCCCAGGGTTATTCGCCTATCGCCGCGATATCGCTAAAGAGGTACTTGGCTTTGATGATCCAGCGAAGGTTCAGGAAGCCTTAGCGAATTGGACAAAGTTCGATACTGTTGCCGCCAATATGAAAGCAAAAGGCATCAAAATGCTTTCTGGATTCGCTGACAACTATCGCCCATATAGTAACAATATGACTGGAAAATGGCTCGATAGCGATAATAAGACCGTCCGCCTTGATCCAGAAATCAAAAAGTGGATCGTAAGCACCAAAAATTATGCCGATAATAACTATATCGGTGATAACGCACTTTGGAGCGCCCAATGGCAAGCTGACCAAGGTCCAGATGGAAGCAAGGTTGAAGTCAAAGACGATAGTGGCAAAGTGACAAGTAGCGTAACCGCCCAAAAGACCTTCGGCTTCTTCTATAGCACTTGGGGTATTAATTTCACTCTCGCCGGAAACGCTGATCCAAATGGCTATGCGACTCATATGGGTGATGCTAAGAAAGAAGATGGCAGCATCGACACGACAAAGACACTTTATGGCGACTATGCCGTTTGCCAAGGCCCGGCTTCTTGGTATTGGGGCGGTAGCTGGCTATGTGCCGCTAAAGGTTCTGATGATCTTCCTATTGTAAAAGACATCATGCAAAAGCTTACTTGTGATGCCTCTATTGCGGAAAAAATCACCCGTGAAACGCAAGACTATACCAATAATAAGACCGCAATGGACAAACTCGCTAATGACAAAACGTATGGCAGCGAATTCCTCGGTGGGCAAAACCATATCGCTCTCTTTAAGGAAAGCGCAGCAAAAATCGATATGAGCAACGCTGGGCCTCATGACCAAACCTTAAATGAAGGCATCCAGAATTCATTTGAAGCCTATTTCTTCCCAGGCAATAAAACCATCGATTACAAAGCGGCCTTAAAGACCTTTAAAGATACGGTCGCTGAAAAAGCCAATAATCTCACCTTCTCAGCGGATTGGGATTCTTGGGATGGCAAAACTCTTTAATTCATAAGAAAGAATTAAAAATTAGGGTAGGGGGCGTAGCAATACGCTCTCTACTCGGAAAGCGAGAAAGAAATGAACAAAATCAAAAAGAAAGAAAGTGTTCGCTATGACAAATGGGGATATTTGTTCATTGTTCCCTTCTTTGTCGTTTTCATCATTTTCCAACTTGTTCCACTTGGCAAAACTTTCATTTATGCCTTTCAAGAATATTATGACGATTTGCTTGATACAGTAGGTCCAAATTGGAACGGTATTGCAAATTTCAAATATATTTTTGAATCTGGCGCCTCTGACGCAACAACGATTGTTTTGTTTGATCACGTCATTACTACCGATGCTCATATTCCAACGTTTTTATATTATTTAATGAACACGCTCATTATTTGGATCATCGGTTTTATCCCACAAATTATCATTTCTTTACTTCTTGCCGTTTGGTTTACGGATTCTCGTCTTAAGATTCGTGGGCAAAGGTTTTGGAAAACGGTTATGTACATGCCTAATCTCATCATGGCTTCCGCTTTTGGCATGCTCTTCTTAATGATTTTTTCGACCAATGGTCCGGTTTTCCAAGTCCTTCAAGCTTGGGGGTGGGTTGATCCGAATAATTTGCTGAACTTAGCAAACGATGAAATGTGGACTCACATTATTATTGCTTTCTTGAACTGCTTAATGTGGTTTGGCAATACGACGCTTTTACTCATGTCTGGCATTATGGGGATTGATGAATCTGTTTTTGAATCGGCGCGAATTGATGGAGCAAGTGCTCATAAAACGTTCTGGTCCATTACGATGCCTTTACTAAAACCAATCTTCCTTTATGTCTTTATCACTTCCATGATTGGGGGCGTCCAATTATTCGATACTGCGCAGATTTTCACGCAAACAACTGGTGGATACCTCAAGAGTAGCGAAACCGTGATGATGTATTTGTTTAACCTAGTTACGGTGAAGCATAACTACGGGCAAGCAGGTGCTTTATCGGTAATTCTATTTGTGATTACGTGTCTACTTTCCTTCACGGTCTATTTCACGAATTATCATTCCAAAAATCCGGAAAAAGAAGCGGCTCGTGCGCAGAAAAAACGTTTTAGAACCTATAGCGAATCTCCGTTTACCCAAGATGAAATCGCACGTGAAAGCGCGTTAAAAGGAGGGAAATAGGTATGGAAAACGAAAGAACCTTCGTGAATAAAAAGTTTACTAAACTTGGTATGAGCACGGTATTAAGAATGCGCCGCGTCTGCGTTTACCTAATTCTAGTTATCTTGTCTTTCCTTTGCTTATTCCCGATTTGGACTTTGCTTGTCAATATGACTAGAAGCCATGGGCAAATCTCAACCACATTTTCTTTGTGGTTTGGCACGAATCTAGGCGAAAACTTCCAAAAAGTATTCTCCGATTCTCATCTTCCTGTTTTAAATGCGCTTCTTAATAGCGCGATTGTTAGCGTTTTTGCTTCCGTGCTTTGCGTCTATTTTAGTGCACTTACGGCCTATGCTTTACAGGTCTATCAATTCAAAGGCAAGGATTTGATATTCAAATTCATCCTTCTCATTATGATGATCCCGACAACGATATCCGGCGTTGGCTTAGCCCGTATGCTTTCCGAATGGGGGCAAACGGACATGCTTTGGCCTTTAATCATTCCTGGCATTGCTTCTCCAGTGACTTTCTTCTATATGAAGCAATATATGGAATCCATTCTCCCGCTTGAGATGATTGAAGCTGCTCGTGTGGATGGGGCAAACGAATTTCATATCTTCAATACGATGTGCCTTCCTATCGTTAAACCTGCTTTAGCGGTTCAGCTTATCTTCTCGTTTGTAAGCAATTGGAATAATTTCTTTGTTCCCGCCTTGCTCATCAGCGACAGTAACAAAAAGACTCTTCCTTTAATCATCGCTGCCCTTAAAGCAAGTGATCCTTCTTCCTTTGATTTAGGAAAGGTTTATGCCCTTATTGGCTTTGCGATTTTGCCACTTGTTGTCGTCTATTTGTTCTTATCTAGATTCATTGTTGCTGGTATGACAGAAGGGAGCGTCAAAGGCTAAAACATGAAACTAACCTTCTCTAGTGCTAGACAACTTAGAAATGACCCTTTGCTACGTTATTTAAGCGAAGTCAATTACCCTCTTCTTGACGAAGGATTCATTGGGAAAAAGCGAATCCACGTTGGATTTGCTGGCGATTTTAAAGCAGTGCCGATTCTTTCACAATTAAGAGAAAACGCCACTTTTGTTAATTACATTGAATCGCTTCATGAAGATTCGCTTTTATTTGTTTGTGGAAAAGATAACATTAGCTTATTCGCTCATTCTCTTCCAAAATATATTAAAGAAATCATTCATTCTTCTTTTGAATCTTTAGCAAATTATGGTGGGATATTATTGGATGATGGATCGCTTCAATACGATTTGAAGAGTTTAGCAGTTGGCTCGCATTATGCAATTAATCTCTTGCTTGGGAATCGCGAAAATTCTCTTGATTCTTTGCTAAGTACACCTAAAAGCGTCGTTGACGCGTTTGGAAGAGGCTCATTCCGCGGACCTAGTGATTATCAAATTCTAGCGTCTAGATGGGATATTCTCCCTGAAGAAAACGGCAATCCCTTTAATCGTCAATTTTATCTAGTAGATAAAGGAAAAATCATCTTCTATAGTGGCGAAATTACTTCGAATGTTGTCTCTAGTTTCGTTACACATGGGGTGAATGAAACTAGGATTACTTACGAATTGAAAGACGGCTTAAAGATCGAACGCATCATTTTCCTTTCTAGCCAATTAAAAGGATGCCCAGAAGCGATTGAAATTCAAGAGGTCAATTTGCTAAGCAAGACCAATCGAGACTTAGAAATTTGCTTCACCGGAATGTTTGGCTTTTCTAATCCTTCCTGCGCTGAAAATGACGTCATCTATCAAACTGTGATTCAAGAAAGTTCTATTTTAGAAAATGAGAACAAGGAAATCGTTAGCATTTCCCCTCATTATTATCCGGTTTACTTTAAAGACAAGATGCGTTTCTTTGGCTTTAAGAGCGAAGAAGGGTTTGCCACTAGTTTTACAAGTGATGCGATTTCTTTCCTGAATGGAGGAACCATTTCTTCTCCTAGAGGCATCAATTCACTCAATAAGTCTTTAGCGAAAAAAGGGGCTTCTTTCTTTGCTTTAAAGAAAGAGATTCATCTTATCCGTAACGAAGAAAAGCATCTTTTCTCCTATACCGGAATGGTAAAAATCGAGAAAGATGAAGGGGATTTGCGCGAGAAAATAACAAATTTTCTTTCAAATTATGGCGATTATAAAAAGATCGAAGAAATCCGTAAAAATCGAGAAGAAGAATTTAAGAATTATTCTTCTAGTTTTTCTGTTTCTTCAACTAAGCCGCACTTTGATTCGTTACTTAATCGCAATCTTCCATTTCAAAATCTTTATCAAACTTTTGTTAGTCGAAGCTTTTCTTTGACCCAAAAAGGGTATCGTGAAATTGGTTTCCGTGAGATTCAGGATTTATACGCTTCAATACCTTATTTTGTCGCGGAACATAAAGAAACATTAGCAAAGAAACTCCTTATAGAATGGGTAAAGAACGTTTATCCCTTTGGCTACGCGAATCACAATTTCTATTATGTTGGGAAAGAGCCAGGATACTCTAGCGATGATGCTTTATGGTTACTTTTAGCTACAATGGAATATATCGAATTAACTGATGATCATGAAATTTTGGATGAAGTTTTCCTAACGGCAGATCATAAGAACTCTCGCTCTTTGCGCAAGACGTTACGTTCTATCGTGAATTATTCTGGAACAATTTCGGTTGGAAAACACGGCCTCCCATTATTAGATTTAGCGGACTGGAATGATTGCTTAAAAATCGATGGGGAGTCTGCCTTAACTGGTCCAGAAAAAGAAGCGCTTTATCAAAAACAAATCCAAGAAGGTTTGATTAAAGAAGGCGGAGCCCTTTCTAACGAAGGAAGCGAATCCGTGATGAATGCGTTTTTATTAATCGCTGGTTTAAACAAAATCCTTCTTCATCAAACGCTTTTCTCAAAAGAAGAAATTCGTTTCTATCAGGAAACAAAGAATAATTTAGAGAATAACGTTAAAAAATTTGCCTGGATTGAAGGGTATTTCGCGCGCGTTCTTATCAATAAAAAGGATTCTAAATATTCTTATGTTGGCTCTTTAAAAGACGAGTTAAGTGATAACACGCTTCTAAAAAACGGATCGATTTATCTAAATTCTTTCTCTTGGAGCGTTTTGGCAAATGTTGCTAGGGAAGAAGAAATCAAAGCGATGATTTCTTTAATCGACAAACATTTAAAGACCAAAGTTGGATATAAACTTTGCTCTAAGGGAGACTTAACTTTATTAGGTACGAAAGATAGCGCGACGAGCCATTATTTCCCTGGTGATAGAGAAAACGGCGGTGTATTCAAACACGCGGCAATGATGTTTGTTGAATCTTTGTTTTTAGCCGCGAAGCGCGTGAAAGACGAATCGCTTAAAGAAACGTTACTTGATGATGCTTATTTCATGTTAGAAGTAGCTTTCCCTTATTACACCTTGAACGCGCCATATCTCTATAAAGGAAATCCTCGCTTTTGCACCCAATACGCGAACCCCTATTCCTTAGAAAGCGTTGGCCCTATTTTAAGCGGAACCGCGACTTGGATGCTTATTTCGCTCAAAGAATCTCTAGGAATCTCCTTCTTGAATCCTAAAGAGGAAGTTTGTCCTCTTTTGCCAAAAAATAGTGAAGAAATTTCTTATCGCTACAAAGTAAAGAATGGGGAGTTCCTCGTTCATGTTCATAAAAATAAAGGAACGTATGCGAAAGGAATCCGAAATATCACATTCGATGGAACGAAAGTAGAAAAAGTCAATTTCGATCCATTAAGCGAAGGAAAACACATTGTTGAAATTCTAATGAAATAAATGAAGGAGAAAACCATGTTAAAAGAATTATTCAAAAAGAAAGACGCCGAAGAAAAGAAAGAGGAAGCGCCAAAGAAGATGCCATTGGAAGGGCACGAAGACGCTTATGTCTCGCTCCAACACATCAATAAAATTTATGATAACAACGTCCAAGCCGTTTTTGACTTCAATTTGGATATCAAAAAGCATGAATTTATTGTTTTTGTCGGCCCTTCCGGATGTGGAAAATCAACAACTTTAAGAATGATCGCAGGTTTAGAAGATATCAGCAGTGGCGAACTTTATATCGATGGGGAACTTGCAAACGAAAAAACGCCGAAAGACCGTGATATCGCGATGGTTTTCCAAAGCTATGCCTTATATCCTCATATGACCGTTTACGATAATATGGCATTCGGATTAAAAATCCGTCATTTGTCCAAACAAGAGATTGATAAACGCGTTCATGAAGCGGCAAAAATCCTTCAAATCGAACCATATCTTGACCGTAAACCAAAAGCCTTATCGGGAGGACAGCGTCAGCGTGTAGCGCTTGGTAGAGCGATCGTAAGAAACGCGAAGGTGTTCTTAATGGATGAACCTTTAAGTAACCTTGACGCGAAACTCCGCGTTCAAATGCGAAGCCAAATTATTAAATTGCATGAAGCAATTAACGCAACAACAATTTATGTTACCCATGACCAAACCGAAGCAATGACGATGGCAACGCGAATTGTTGTCATGAAATTAGGCTATATCCAACAAATTGGTACCCCGATGGAAATCTATACCAAGCCTGCCAATATGTTTGTTGCTTCTTTCATTGGCTCACCTGCCATGAACTTAATGAAAGCCACCTATGATGGCGAATCAATTGTTTTGCTTAACGGCGAAAAAATTAAAACTGATGCCGCATTTAAGAAGAGCTTTAAGGACTTCTATACAAAACGCATTGAAACACTTAACAATGAAATCAATGTCTTAAAAGCAAAGAAAGAAGAAATCAAAGAGGAGAAAAAGCCTCTTCTTTCTCTTCCTAAAAAGAAAGAAGAAAAAGTTGAAGAAGACCCAATCTTAGTCAAGGAGCGTGAACTTGCTTTAGCAGAAGCCACTTTAGAGAAAGGGAAAGGGAATATTGTCTTTGGCATTCGTCCAGAAGATATTCATGAAGGAGCTGAACATAAAGCGACTGTCACCGTGGCGGAATTATTAGGCCACGAATATTATGTTCATAGCGATTTCTGCGGAATTGATTTGGTCGCGAAGCTTCCTTTGACTCACGAAATCAAGCTTGGCGATGATATTTCTTATTCCTTTGATACGAAAAAGGCCCATGTCTTTGATCCAACAAGCGAATTAAGAATCGCCTAATTGTTCATTTTTCAAAAACGCGCTTTGTATCATTGTGGTATATTTAGCGCATATGTTAAATCAATTTTCTCGAACCGAATTATTACTTGGAAGCGAAGCGATGGAACGCTTGGCTTCTTCTCGCGTTGCCGTATTTGGCATTGGTGGGGTAGGAGGATACGTAACGGAAGCACTGGTTAGAAGTGGGATTGGTGAAATCGATATTATTGACAACGACTGCGTCGCTTTAACAAATATTAATCGCCAAATTTACGCGACTCTTTCTACGATTGGTCAAAATAAAGTCGATGTGGCCGCTAATCGGATTCATGATATCAATCCAAATTGTACTGTTCATAAACATCCTCACTTTTATATGCCTTCTGATCCCGGGGATATTGATTTTTCGAAGTTTAGTTATGTCGTTGATGCGATTGATACTGTTACGGCTAAACTCGATATCGTTCAAAAAGCAAAATCAATGGGCATTCCCATTATTAGCTGCATGGGGGTAGGAAATCGTCTCGATCCAACGAAATTAAAAGTCGCGGATTTGTTTGAGACTTCTTATGATCCATTAAGTAAAGTCATGCGTAGAGAATGCAAAAAAAGAGGGATTAAGGAACTACAAGTGATTTATAGCACGGAAGGGGTAATTCGCCCGGTTGATTCTCTCAAAGATAGTTGTCGTTATGATTGTATCTCTACGGAAAAATCCCTGCAAAAGGAGATTAAAAAGCGAGATATTCCTGGTTCTACCTCTTTTGTTCCTCCGGTTGCGGGGTTATTTATCGCTAGTGTTGTCGTGCGCAAATTATGCCAATTAGACGAACTAAAAGAGGATAAATAAAATGAAGCAAGCCCCATTTTTAAAAGGAAACGAATTGATTGATTTAGTCGCGCCTTCTTTCGGCGTTACGACTGAACCGTATCTTTCTCGTAACTTAGAAGCGATCAAAAAATTCCAAAAAATGGGATTTCGTGTTCACGAAGGAGAATGCATCCATTTAGAAGAAGGAGTGGCAAGCAGCTCTTCTCCGCAAAAGCGAGCGAAAGAAATCATGGATGCTTTTCATGATGATTCTTCTTTGATTCTCTCTGTAGGGGGAGGAGAACTCATGAATGAGATTCTCCCATTTATCGATTTCGAGGAAATTAAAGGGCTCCCTCCAAAATGGTTCATGGGTTTTAGTGACAATACGAATCTTACGTTCACTCTCGCGACTTTGTCTCATTTGATTTCAATATACGGCCCTTGTTCTCCGCAATTCTTCTCAAAAAAGCTTCGCTATGCAGAACTTGATGCTATGTCTTTATTGAAAGGAAAGAAGCATCTAGAAGGATATCCAAAGTATTCCATCACTCCTAAAAATGAGCTTCATCCTCCTTGGACGTATCGCTTAACCCAAAAGAAAATCATCACGCCTTATTTTTATACTAAGCCGATGGAAGGGGTTTTGCTTGGCGGTTGCTTAGATTGTTTGGTTAATTTGTGCGGAACCCGTTTCGATGATGTTAAGGATTTTGCTAAGTGTCATCCAGAAGGCGTAATTTGGTTTTTAGAAGCGTGTGATCTTTCTCCTTTAGCCATTCGTAGGGCTCTATTTGAATTAAAAGAAGCGGGCTGGTTTACTTTTACGAAAGGTTTTTTAATGGGAAGGCACCTTTGCGGGGATAATGAGGTATTTGGCGTTAATAAAATTAATGCGGCATTAGATATTCTTTCTTCTTTTAACGTGCCCATTCTTATGGATATTGATTTAGGACATATCCCTCCTTCGATGCCAATTAAGGTCGGCGCAAAAGCGACAGTTTCCTTTATAGAAGGGAACATTGTCTTCGACTATCAAGAATAAAACTCTCTATTTTGTAGAGAGGACTCTATTCCCACTTATGCAAAAGTGGTATGACATTGCCTTATGATTGTGTAAAATCATAAACATTCAACAAATTTTATGAAAATTGTATTTGCTTTAGAATGCGCCAATATTGTGAATAACGGTACTGGCGCAACTTGTCTCCGTTTTGCGGAAGAATTAAGGAAAAGAGGGCACCAAGTTGTTATTATCGGTGCAGAAATTTTGGATAACAAAGAACATACTGATTATGTTGGGCTAAAACATTATCATTTTCCTCTTTTTCAGCCCCTTATTTCTAAAGAGGGATTCAATTTCACTTATTGCGAAGAAGATAAAATCTATCAGGCAATATTGGGTTCTGATGTTGTTCACGTATTTTTGCCGTTTAAGATGGAAAACGAAGCTCGTTTAATCGCAGAAGCTTTAGATATTCCTGTTACTGGTGCATTCCATCTTCAACCTCAAAATATCACAAGTGCCCTTCATATTGGAAAATCCATCCTTTTGAATGATATTTTGTATTATAGCTTTAAACGCTATATGTATAACCAGATTCATCACATTCATTGTCCAAGCGCGATGATCGCTAATGAATTAAAAGAGCATCATTATACTCGTACCGAGCCCTCGGTTATTTCTAATGGCGTGAGCGATTTCTTTCATCCTGTTAGCGCGACTCGTCCATTAGAGCTACAAAACAAATACATCATTACGATGACTGGCCGACTTGCTAGCGAAAAGCGGCAAGACTTGATTATTAAAGCGATTGCTAAAAGTAAATATAACGAGAATATCCAATTAATTCTATGTGGGCAAGGCCCAAACAAGAACCGCTTATTGAAATTAGCGAAAAAGGTGAAACTCGCTAATACGCCGGTGATAGAATTCTGTAAGCAAGACAAATTGCGCGATATTTTAAGTTATAGTGACTTATATGTTCATGCTTCCGATTTTGAAATCGAAGGAATTGGATGCATTGAGGCTTTTGCGTGTGGGGCCGTTCCTTTAATTAGCGATTCAAAGCTTTCGGCAACAAATACCTTCTCGCTTGATGATAAGCACTGTGTATTTAAGCACGGTAACCCTAGCGATTTAAAAAATCACATTGAATGGTTCTATGAACATCCGGAAGAGAAAAAAGAATTATCTAAAAAATACATCGCCTATTCCAAGGAATTTGAACTTCCTATTGAAGTGGAACGTATGGAAAAAATGCTTCTTTCAGCGATTGAAGATAAAAAAGAAGGAAAAGGCATTCCTACTCTTTATCCCCGCAAGAAAGATGAAAAGAAAAAGAAGAAGATTTTCAAACGCCTATTAAAACAAGGCGTTATCAAAGAGCTTCCTCCTTCTTTACGATAAGTTAGTTTTTTAACGTAAAGCCATCCTTTGTAAAGGTAATTTTTGTTTCGTAAAAAGAAGAAACAAGGCGAATCATATCTTCCATATCCTTTTTGCCAACAAGCTCATAACTGCTATGCATCGCAAGTTGAGGTAGACCAATATCAGCACATAATAAAGAAACTTCGCTATTTGAAATGTTTCCAAGGGTGCTCCCGCCCCTTAAATCGCTACGATTTGTGTATTCTTGAATGTTTAGGTTTTCTTTTGCGGCGATAGCTTTTACTAGTGCGGAAGAAATAGCGTCGGTGGTGTATTTTTGATTGGCGTTATATTTAATAACAACCCCTTGATTCAATTCAACATCGGTTGTAGCGTCACTATATTCTGGGTGATTTGGGTGGTTTGCGTGCCCGTTATCGATGGAAAGCATCACACTATTAGCGACCATCGTTTGATAATTGTTCCCTAGTAAAGTAGTGATACGCTTTAAAATATCAGACAAGAAAGTGCTATTTGCCCCTTGCCGAGTCAATGAACCAACTTCCTCATTATCGAAGGCCACAAATAAAGAAACGGAATCGTTATCTTTTTTCTCATTCAAAAAGCCAAAAAGTGAAGTATAGACTGAGCCTAGATCGTCTAATCGAGGGGAAGAAACGAACTCTTGGTTCATTCCGCTAAATAGAGCCTTTTCTCGTGAATAAAGGAATAAATCATGTGCGATGATTGTTTCTTCGCTCTTTAAAGAGGCCTTTTCCTTTAAATAAGACGAAAATGAGAAATCCTTCTTTGCGTTTCCTAATAAAGGAATCATGTCTTTTGCTGGGTTAAAAGAAGCGTTGCTATTGACCTCGCGGTTCATATGAATAGCAACACTAGGGATGGTTAATAAATTTTCTTCGATCGCAAATAATTTGGAATGGATTCCTTTTTCGTCTTGCACGAGTAGTCTTCCCGCAATCGATAGAGGTCGATCCATCCAGGAATAATAAATTCCGCCTCCATAAGGTTCTACGTTTAGCAATAAAAGATTCTTATAGGCAATAATCGGATTTGGTTTTAATTTGAAAGTGGGGCAATCGGTATGACTAGAGGTGATACGAAAAGACTTAGCCTTTTCTTTTGGAAGACGAAAGGCGATGATACTAGTATCGTTTCTCTTCACAAAATACGATTTGCCTTTTTCTAAGCTAAAATCTTCTTTTTCCTCTAATTCTAGAAATCCTTTCTTTAATAATTCTTCTTTGATGTTATTCACCACATGAAAGGGACTATATGAGCGATTTAATAAACTTAAGATATTTTCAATTTCCATAAGCGTTTCCTTAACCGAAAATAATTATATCGATTCATAGTCGAAAAATAATAGGAACCTACTTCCTTTTTCGCTCCTATTGCCCATTTCTATTGAAAAAGAGGATAATAAAAGCCATGTCTAGTGAATTTACAATGTTCGGAATCGATTTTTCCGAAAATAAAGAACAAAAAGAACTCATTCATGAAATCTTTCTTGATCCACGTAGGAGACCTATTGTCTTTTGCGAAGGGGCCGCTGGAACGGGAAAGACTTTTGCTACTTTAGCGGCGAGTCTAAATCTAGTGAGAAATCGCGGCGCTAAGAAGAAATACAAAACGATTTATTACATCCGTGAACCCGTTGAGATTGGTCACCGTTTAGGATATTTAAAAGGAAAAGAAGAAGATAAATACGCTCCTTATTTAGGTGGCTTATTGGATAATTACCGTCACTTAATGAGTTATACAACCGATAAAGACGATTTAGCTTTAGCAGCAAAAAATGTCCGCAAAAAGAATGATGACTCTAGCGATTTACCTGCCGAATATATGCGTCTTCCTTCTGACATCGTCCCTTTAGCACCCGAATTTTTAAGAGGCCGCTCTTTTGAAGATGCAATCTTAATCGTGGATGAAGCGCAGAATATGACTCTAGATGAGCTTCAAACGGCTGTAACGCGTATTGGAAATAACTGCAAAATGATTATCTTGGGCAGTTTGTTACAAGTTGATGTTTTAGTGGAAGGAGAAAACCCGTTCTCTTTGGCCTATAAGATCCTTGAGCCAACAGGATTAGTAAGCAAAGTAACGCTTAAAAAATCGGAACGAAGTGGCTTTGTTGCGATGTTTGACGAAGCTTTTGCTTTATATAAAAATCAATGCAAAAAGCCCCTCAAATAATTTATAAAGGTTTTTTTACAAGGATTCTTAGTTTACCTTTTTTACTGATTCCAACTTCTTTTAAATAATAGAATTTCCCATATCCTCTTAAGGAAATTGCTTCGCCTTCCTTTAAAGAAATGTCATTCTTTATCGCTTCATGCTCACTAGCGTAGACATTTCCGTTTTGAATGTGTTTCTTTGCCGTTTCGCGAGAAACAGGAAACACTTCGCTTAATATTGCATCGAGGCGATTCGAAGAAACGCTGATTGTTTTTTCGATGTACTTTGGTGCGTATGGACAATCTAAAGAGGGTAATTCACTGACTTTTACTTTGTTATGAGCAATAGAATCCAAGGAAGAAAATATTTCTTCTTTTAGGGATGAAAGAACATACACGTAGGCACTTTTTTCATGAATGATGACATCCCCGATTGTTTCTCGCTCGATTCCTAGTGACATTAATGCCCCTAAAACGTCCCGATGAGATATTTCTTCGCTGAACTTTTCGCTTTTCGGGGAAATGAGTAATAACGAAATCGGATTAATTTCTTTCATCGCGTTTTCTAAAGACGAATAGTAAGAAGGAAGAAACACCAAAATTTTTCTTTCGGCATTTTCTTGAGCGTAATAACGAACCTTATCAGTGATTAAATAAGGCATTTCCTTTTTGAGCTTGGCTTGCTCTAGTAATCCTAAAAAGGAAGAATGCGTGAGATAATCTTTTTCTACGCATTCCCTTTTTAGATCTTTGATGTGACTTACAAAATAATCATCCATAGCAAAATTATTATAGAAAAAGGACCCTCGCTTGTGAAATGGAGAGGGTCCATGAGTAACAATAATTGTTTAACGCTTGTCGAATTCTTTAATCACACTTTTGTAGAAGCGGAGCTTTTTCACCGCTAGAACTAAGCGGATGCTTCCCCAAATGATTAAGGTTAGTGAAGCAACTCCACACAAGATGGAGACAACGAATTCGACGGAAATAGGAGTGAAAACTCTTTGTTTTGCAGTGTTAAAGCGGAAAGATAAGACGAAGAAGACAATCGCAACGACTAGCAAAATTCCTCCAATTACAAGGAAAGTTAACCCGCCATTTCGTTCATTATCGTTTTTCGTCACCATGCCATATGCGTTTTGACGAATGGTGTGGATATCGTTAGAAGTGAAATTGTTCGAGTTCATATTCTTCCCACAATGTGGGCATATCGGCTCGTCGTTTTCAATTTTCTTTCCACAATAAATGCATTGTTTCATAAAAGAATCACTCAATTAATTCGTTACTATTTAAGGACGGAGGTGTAGGCGTTATTGAACGCAGTTTCGACAGCCGCTTTGATGGTTTCATCGGTGGTTGCATCTTTGTTATCAAAGACTTCTGCGACGAGTTTACCAACAGCAGTACGAGTTGCGCTGCTTTCTTCAAATACTGGAGAAAGGAAATAAGCGCCTTCACTAGTGTAGGTTTTGTTCAAATTGAGAACGTCGCCAGTATAAGTAGAATTCTTAACACCATATTTAGCTTCAGCGGTTGCACCAGTTTCGGACGCGGCTAAAGCAGCAGTGATCTTAGCGTTATTGTAGCCCTTTTCACGGAGTGGGAAATAAGAAGTATTCGCGGCTAGTTCTCCACCGTTTTCGGCATTGGTTAAATATTGATAAAAGATAAAGGAAGCATCGTTTTGGGCCTTTCCTTTATCAAAGAAGCAAAGGGATGGGCCTTGAGAAATGACTTTAGCATCTTTTGCTTTGCCGTTTTCTTGCCAGCTTAAAGCGTGGTGGAAGGTAGCTTTGAATCCGCCATCAGTAGCAAAGTAACGAGCGCCAGCGGTGCTAGACATTGCCATTGCGATGGATCCAGCAACGACCATATTACTAGAAAATTGGTGATTTCTTTTTGCTGCATTAGTTATTGGGAGTTGATTTTGAGTGCAGATTAGTCCCTCATTGTTCCACTTTTTAAGTTGAATCATGAGCTTTTTCGCATCTTCATTTTTGAATAAAACACGGCAAGCGGCGGTGCTCTTTAAACCATCCGTATAAGCAATTCCGCTATTTTGGAGAGCGCTAATGAACATATTTTCAGCGCTATCCCAGCAGAATGGAATGGCGGTGAAATAGCCATCTTTATCCTTTTGATTTTTATAGAGCTCTGGGAAATCAGTTTTGATGGTGCGAGCCAAATCTGCTAATTCGTAGATATTTTCTGGAATGGTGTAAGCCTTTTTAGTAGCGGCAGCAACTGGAGCGGTATAAACGGCTGCCTTTCCTGTAACATTGCCGCTGTTATCTTTTACATCTTTTTCAGTGTCTGTGCCGGCTTTTCCTTCACCGACTTTATCAAATATTGTTTGATTAACGACAAGCGTTTCGGCAGATTTACTATATGGAAGAGAATAAAAACCAGTGGTGTACATCCCTTTTTCGATATCGAGATAATTTTGGTTGAAATCCTTATCTTCGATAAGATTTTTGGCGTAGCCCGTCATATTGAGGACAGCGTTTTCGTTTGCTTTGCGGAAGACTGCAACTGAATCACCATAGCAAGAAACGATGTTTGGTTGGTCACCGGTTGCTAGAGCTTTGCTTGTATTAGTGACAATTTCGCTATAGCTGCCTTGGTATGACATTTCGACATTAATATTCGGATGGTCTTTAGTAAACGCGCTGATTAGGTCTTTAGCATACCAATATTCCCGATATGTAGAATCTTTTCTTGATTCGGTTTCGCTTGAATCTTCCTTTGGTACTTGATAGTTGTTCCACCATTTGATTGTGGTTTTTTCCGTTGGCTCCACAGGCGTAATTTTTTCTACGTCGACAAAACTTGCATTTTCACGGTTAGTACAAGTGGTGCCAGTCCCACCGCAGCTCGCTAGTAATCCAGCGCATGATGTTAAAAGCGTCAATACGACTGTTTTCTTCTTCATCAACTTCATATTTTCCTCCTTAGAAGTTTTTATCATTATTCTTCCATTAACCTTTTAAGCCGGCTCGACCTGTACCGCGCATAATGTATTTACGGAAGATAATGAACAAGATTAATAATGGCACGACTGTGAGCACTGATGCGCACATTTGCCAAGAGTATTGTGTGATATTCACCTCATGGATTTCTTTTGTCAAAGCTTCCCCACGCACGGCAACTGATATAAGCCAATAATCCATATTATGGGGAGAAGCACTGACAATTAATTTTGGCCAAACGTAAGCGTTCCACGAGCCAATGATTGCTAAAATCGCAATTGTGATTAATGTAGGGGAGGCTAAAGGAACCATGACTTTCCATAAATAGTCCCAATCGCTTTTCCCATCGACTTTGGCTGCTAAATATAATTCGTTAGGGATTTGTTTAAAGTTTTGGCGCAATAAATAAATATAGAAAACACTCGAAATGAAGGGGAGAATCATGGCCAAATAGGCTTGCCATCTCGTTTGACCACCTCCGCTTAATCCGAGGTTACTCATAGTAATGTAATTTGTGATAACCATCATTTCGCCTGGAATCATCATCGTTGCTAAAAAAGCGCTGAACAATAAATCTCTTCCACGGAATGTTAATCGCGCGAAAGCGAAAGCAGATAAGATTGTAACTAGCATTTGTAAGCAAGTCGTCGAGATGGCAACAACCAAAGTGTTACCGACGTATTTTAGGTAACTAAAGCGTGATAATGTTTCTGTGTAGTTATAGGCCATATTTTCAAATAATGAACCTTGCACTGGCCAAAATTGTCCTGCAAGTACGTCATCTTCTAGCATTCCACTTGCAATGATCATGTAATAGAAAGGGAAAATAACAATAATCGCAGCAAGAATTAAAAACGCATAAGTAAGAACTAGCCCAATGATTTTGCGAATACGGTCAAATTTTTGGGTGTCTTTGATACTGTTTGACTTTTGAGGAACAACAATATTTAAAGAGGTGGTAATCTGATTCACTTGTTTCATATTAATACACCACCTTTCGCTTGCTAACTTCCATTTGAATCCATGTAAATATCATAATGATTAAAAATAGAATAACGGCTGCAGCGGAAGCGTATTGAGTTTGGGTGGAGAAATTATTCCCATCGATTTTATCGTAAATATAATAGACAACCGTATACATGTCTGGCACGTTGGGCGAATTAGAATAGTTGCGGTTAAGTAAACCGATAACGGCATTGTATTCTTTGAAAGCTCCAATGAACGAAGTGACAGTAATATAAAGGATTTGCGGAGATAATAGAGGAACGGTGATTTTCAAATTGGTTTTCCAAGCAGGGGATGCATCGATTTTAGCAGCTTCATAATATTGCTTATCGATTCCTTGCAATCCGCTTAAGAAAATCAATATCTTATAAGGAAGTGCGGTCCAAATGATATAAAGGCAAAGGACAAACATACAGCTTCCCCATGTAGAGCTTTTATCAGAAATCCAATTTGTGGATAGATGGAAGAGCTGGTTGAAGATTCCAGCAGGTTGGAACATGAGCGAGAAAACCATACCAACCGCGATGACATTAGTAACATACGGCATGAAGAAAACGGTTTGGAAAAACTTTTGTAATACTTTGATGTTATTGATTGCGATCGCGATAACTAAAGCAATAATGACAGAAATTGGAACGGTAATAAAAGTAATTAATAAGGTATTCGTTAAAGCACTTGGGCCAGTGAAAGAAAGGAACGTTTTATCAAAAACTCCTGATCCTGGGTTTCTTTCAACAATCCCTAAAACAACGCCATAGTTGAAGAAAGTGAACCCGCTGCTTGTACCAGTCGTGACGTTATAATCTTTTAAAAAAGAGATGACAAAGGTATTAATAAGCGGAAAGAAGGTAAACACCGACATGAGAATCAGTACCGGTGCTAAGTATAACCATGCTTTCCAATTGTTCTTGCCGTCCATAAGAATTAAAGATAAATCCTTTCTTCGGTTTTCCCATCAAAGACGTAAACCTTATTTGGGCGCAAACCGAATTTGATTTTTCCTGGTTTAGCGTTGATATCGCTATCGATGATGATTTTTAATCTACTTCCCACAAAATAAGGGGAGGAGCAAACTAAAGATAAATCTCTACCTTGAGTAATCACTTGTTCGCAGTTTAAGGTGAGCACTTTTTTCTCTTCTGCGCATTCTTTATCTATTAAGAATCCTTCTGGGCGGATACCGATATAAACTGGTCCATCAGGAACTTTCTTATGCGTATAAAGGACTTTTTCGCCGCCAATCATTAGCCATCCATTATTTAGTGTCCCTTGGAAAACGTTTATCGGAGGATTACCTAAGAATTTCGCGACAAACAAGTTCTTCGGGTCTTTGTAGACTTCTTGAGGGTGATCAAGTTGCATCATCTTGCCTTCTTTCATGACGACAATGTCATCGCAGATGGACATTGCTTCTTCTTGGTCGTGCGTGACAAAGACAGTAGTGATGCCGGTTTCTTGCTGAATGCGGCGGATTTCTTCCCGGGTTTGAATACGTAAGCGAGCGTCTAGATTAGAAAGAGGTTCATCAAGCAAAAGGACACGCGGCTTTTTCACAAGAGCACGCGCAATCGCGACACGTTGCTGTTGGCCCCCTGATAGTTCTTTTGGCTTACGGTCAAGATAACTTTCGATTTGGACCAATCTAGCGGCTTCTCTTACTAACGCGTCCATCTCATCAGAAGTCAATTTACGTTTAATTTTGTGAATCGTTCCGTTTTTTGAAAGTTCACATTTATCATTCCACGTATAGCCTTTTTTCGTGAGCTTTTCCTCTTCTTTATACGATAAGGAGAGATATTTTTCCTTTAATTCATTGACAAGCGGAATGGTGTTTTCATTCGCGCCTTGCAAATTCCATTTAAAAATTTCTTTAGCAAGATATTTAGAAATATGGAATTCATTCGTTAGCGCATCAACTGCGTATGCTCGATTGATTTTGCCATTATTCGCGCTAGCGAGAATTACTTTGATGATTCGACTTGGATCCTCTAATAATTTTAAACAAAACCGATATTTCTCTAACGCGAAAGATTTTTCGTTTTCTTCCACTTTGAGATTCGTAAGAGGGAACATGACGTTTTTGTAAACGGTCATATGAGGATATAGAGCGTAGTTTTGGAAGACTAAGCCGATTCCGCGTTTTTCTGGCGCTAAATGTGTGACATCCTCATCGTCGAACCAAATTTCGCCTTCGGTAGGATCTTTTAAGCCAGAAAGCATATAAAGAGTGGTACTCTTTCCACATCCAGAAGGGCCTAATAAACCCATAAGTTCTCCATCTTTAATGGTGAGGTTTAAATGATCCACCGCGATGGTGTCCGGCGTGTTCTTTTTTGCATCGCCAGGAAATTTTTTCGTTAAGCCAACAAGTCTGATTTCCATGTTAACCCTTTCTCGAATTACGCTTTATTATAACAATTTCGCTTTGTTTATAAAAACCCTTAAATTTTTTCGCCATTTTAGAGCAATTTAGTGTCTTTACTTTCTAAAAAATGGGAAGAATTCGCCTTGTGTTCTCCTTCTAGATACTCATAGACATTTTGATATAGCTTATTTTCCGAAATGGAAACAACGTATGTGCCAATAACGTAATCCGTTAAGGATTGATGATTGACTTTTCTTAGGATTATCATCGTGACTGAAATCGCTAAAGGAATCAAAAACGCAACCACGCTTCCGATGATAATGAAGATAATCTCAAATAAGGCGTGAAGGATGAATCGCGATAAAGAACAGCTAAAACCATCTCTTCCTACCAAGGCAGTTTTTAGTAACAACATCCCCAACGTTCTTTTTCCGCGTGAGAAGATTAATGGAACTAGTAAATAGAAGATAAGAAACGAGAATAAGAAAGTTAATAAAATCGAGGATGTGGTTGTCCATAGAATCACATGCCTAGAAGAAGAATATCCCTTTTTGAATGATAAATACCCTAAGGCTTTTTTCGAATAAGTATCCGTATAGAAGGAATAATAATCTTTGTCATAATCAGGATTAGAATAGACTCTATTTCCATCGTTATCGAAGAGAGCTTTATCGTCTATTTTCGCTTCTTTTTTAAGTCCTAAATAAGTTTCTTTTCCTTTTCCTTCTAGCTCAGTGTCGATATAACTTTGAAAAAAATAAGAGAGGCTTGCATCCAATTTTTCGCTTTTTTCATTGAGCGATAAAGACTTGTCACCACCAATTGAATCGATTAAAGGAATAATTCTATCTTCTTTTTTAATGTATAAAGAGGAAGAGACAAGAATTTCATTTCTTTCCTTTAATGCATTTTGATAAGTTGGAAGAAGTGGGACAATTGCAAAAGTTCCTATTAAGAGAATGAAGCCTAGCACCATTGAAATGAACCAATCAAATAAATGCGTGCTTAAAATCTTGCCAGTCCCTGGTGTTTCAAACGTCACCTTTATTTCTTGCTCTTTATAATTTTCGTCCATTGTTTTCCTTATTATCTTCGACAATAAATTCTTTACCGTCTTTTAAAATCAATCGACTAATCAGTTCGCTAGTTGTGACTTTTTTCTCTTTATCGATAAAAGTGGATAGGAAAGAAAATAGCATGAATAACATCGAGAATAAACCAACCCACAATAGGGAAATATCACCTAAAAATGGTAGATAGACTAAGTCAATCGCACTCCCACCATAGACAACGAAAGGAATAATCATCATCAATACGGATTCTTCAATAAATAAAATTGAGGCGTGAAGAAGTAGTCTCCACCATTTTGGGCGTCCCCCTTTATAATCCGTATAGCCTAAAGATAAGGATTTCATCGCTAAGCTCTTTCCGTCTTTTAATAGCAAAGGAAATAGGAAATAGCCTAGAAAAGTGGCGATGAAATAGGAGAAGAGAATTTCGCCCCTTCTTATCGCATAGATCTTTGTTTTATACGTTTCGTTTTTATTCGCTTTTTCTTTGTAGGGGAGATAACGATCTTGAAAATCGTTCACGCCATCTTTCAGTAAGGAGGAGTAGCGATTGAGCAAAGCCTCATAAGCGTTTTTTCCTGGCGCATAGTTCTCACCATTATTCACGATATAATCTTGGATTTGTTTTGCTTGCTCGAGATGCAAGTAGGGGTAATCATTTACGATTGAAAAAGAAAAAGGCATATCTTTGGTTAATTCATCAAGATAATTCGCTAATCCGTGGGTTCCTTTTTCCTCATATTCGCTTAAATGAGCCTCCTTAAAAGTCACGTAATAAGAGTAAGCGTTATCGCTTTCTTTTGTGATTGGGGGATATAGATTAGAAATAGAAGAAGAAATATCGTTCTCATTAACATCGTTATTGAGAAGAGAAGCATGCGTTAAGCGATACACATAATTTTTCGATAAGGTGTCGATTCCTAAAAAAGAACCATCTTTCTCTTCTCCGATTTTGCTTTCCTTAATCAGCGATTTCATTTCGCTTTGAATCAAAGAAGCATCGTTTTGGGTCGTCTTTACGTCGGGTAAAGCCTCGACAACAAGATTCGTCAAAGCGTAAAATAGAACGCTTAAAATTCCTACAAGTAAAAAATCAAGCGTGCTAGCGCCAAATTTTTTGCTCCGTTTTGCTAGTAATGCGTTCGCGTAAAAAGATTTTTCTTCCATTATAGTTTTGATAGCCAATCTCCGATTTCATCATATTCATTGACCCAAATGGTAATGAGGTCAAAGGTAAAGAAATAAGTCGAGATATCGCGATAGACATGCTCGCTATATTCTTTTTCTTTTTTCATGAAAATGAAGTTGAATTTGAGGGGGTTATTCGCAAGTTCAAGGATTCGTTTCATATCGGGATCAGTTAAAGAAATGCCGATAAAGAAACAGACGTTGAATTTAAAATCGTGAAGTTGCTTTGCGATATTCCAGGAGTAGGGGTTGTTGTACAAATAGTAATAATCCGATTCGTTGAAAATTAAGGAGTCTGTGAATTTTTTCTCGTTATAGCGGTCAAAAGGAAGTAAGCCGTGCACATGATAAATGGAACAAACTGCGCTTTTGGTGACAAAAGAATTATCATCATAAATCGCACAATAAATAAGACCGCGTTTCCTTAAAAGATATTCAAGGTTCGTATCGTAATTATAGGTAATGATGTTGGTGCCTTTATGAGCGGCAATATAATCAACGCAGCGATACAAAGTGCTATCTGGGTCATTGAATGATTTCGCTTCTTTAAATTTATAGAGCGCATCATTTAAAGAGCGGTAGGTATCGAACCCGCTTGTTTTTAAGACCATGGAACTCGTGAATAAAGCATCTCCAACGTAATGGGCGACTCCTTTCGCGCGTTCAATGTCCCCAAGGAAAAATTCCGTATTTAGTGTTTCTAATAAACCTTTCCAATCTTTCGCACCATAATCCTTATTGATACCTGCACCCATGACTAAGTCCGTTTCTAAGGAATAACTATAGAAACGCATAAGCCATAATAAGAAAGAATCCGCGGTTTCGTTTTCCGCGCTTATTTCATTTAAGCGATAGACAAGCGCCTTTTCATAATCTTGTTTTTGATTAGAGATGGTGGAGAATTTAAGGAATTTGCCTTCGACATAACCAACTGCATAAAAGTCAATGCCGTCGAAATAAATGTTTAAGGAAGCTTCTGGGATATATTCGTCTTCTACTTTTGCTTTTGGGACTTTGACGATATTGACGTTACCCATGACGTCCATTTTTTCCAAATTCACGCCGTATTTCTTTTGATAAATATGAATGATGTATTTATGGATATGTTCTTTCCGGCTTCTTACTATCGCTTTGAAATTGCAAGTTGGGTCGAAATGAAAACCAAAAGAACGAAGAATAACGGCATCGAAGGAAACATCTTCGTAATAATAAAGGAAAAGAAGTGTGAGAAGGCATTTTTTCTCAAATAGATAATCGTCGCGGCTTTCTTTGTCCATAACGATAGTATCGTAATCGCTTCCTTTACTTTTGTCAAAATGGCTTCAAACAAATAAAAAGAAGAAAGCGTAATTTAATCTTGCCCCTCCCATTCTAAATAGAATTCATCTAAGAACTTTTTCATAAATTCATGGCGGTTTTGCGCGATTTTTCTTGCTTCTACTGTATTTAGCATATCTTTTAGTAAAAGAAGCTTTTCATAAAAATGATTGATAGTGGTCCCTCTATGATTCCGGTATGCAATTTCATCCATTCCCATTAAGGGGCTCTCACTAGGATCATACATCGTGCGATTTTTAGCTCCCCCGTAAGCAAAAGCCCTAGCAATTCCAATCGCTCCGATTGCGTCTAATCGATCTGCGTCTTGGACGATTTTTCCTTCTAGAGAAGTGGGAGTTACGCTATCTTTGCCTTTGAAAGAAACTTCTTGAATGATTTGAATGACTTTGGTGGCTGTTTTTATTTCGATATTAGAGGCTTTCATGATGCTTCTAGCATTGGCAAAATCTAACGTTTGGAATAATTTAGGATCATCGACATCGTGTAATAAAGAAGCAAGCGTAACAAGCTCTTTGTTTGCTTTTTCTTTTTTTCGCGATTCTTAAGGCAAGAGTATAGACGCGAAGCGTATGAAAAAGATCATGCCCTGTGTAATCGCTAGAAAACAAAGGTGTGATATAACGAATTATCGTTTCGACTTGGTTTTGTTCCATTTATTCTAATTCGATTGTGGCAGGTGGTTTGCTCGTAAAATCATAAAGCACGCGGTTAACGCCTTTGACTTCGTTAACGATGCGTTCAGAAATTCTCGCTAAAAGAGAATAAGGGATTTCAAAAGGCTTTGCGGTCATGAAATTATCAGTTGAAACCGCTCTTAACACAATCGCGTAGTCATAAGTTCTGCTATCGCCCATGACTCCAACGCTTTTCATATTGCTTAATGCTGCAAAATACTGGCTTGGATTGGTTTCTAGATTCGCGTTTTTGATTTCTTCGCGGAATATGTAATCGGCTTCTTGCACGATTCTAATTTTTTCTTCGCTGACTTCGCCAATGATACGAATTGCTAAGCCAGGTCCTGGGAATGGCTGACGGTATACGATATCTTTTGGAAGGCCAAGAAGTAATCCGACTTCTCTCACCTCATCTTTGAATAAATCTCTTAATGGCTCGATAAGCCCATCAAATCCTAAATGCTTTGGTAAGCCGCCGACATTATGATGGCTTTTGATGGTGGCGGAGCCATTCATTCCGCTTTCAATACGATCAGGATAAATAGTTCCTTGGGCTAAATAAGAAATATGGGGGAGTTTTTTTGCTTCAGCGGTAAATGCATCGATAAAAGTCGAACCGATGATTTTTCTTTTTGTTTCAGGGGCTTCCACGCCTTTTAATGCGGCTAAGAAACGCGCTTTAGCGTCCACGGGAATAAAGTGGTGAGTGAAATTATCCTTATTTCCAAAAACGCGAATGACTTCTTCGCTTTCCTTTTTTCTAAGCAAGCCGTGGTCAACAAATACGCAGTAAAGATTTTCTCCAATTGCTTTCGATAAAATTGCAGCCGTAACCGCCGAATCAACGCCGCCAGAAAGGGCACATAATACTTTTGAAGAACCAACTTTTGCACGGATTTCTTGAACTTTTGTCTCGATAAATGAGGAACTATTCCAGTCGCAATTACATCCGCAAATATCTCGAACAAAGTTTTCGAGCATTTTTTGCCCTTCCACCGTATGAGTAACTTCTGGATGGAATTGGACGGCATAGATCTTTTTTTCTTCATTAACAAAGGCAGCGTTTGGGCAAGTTGCCGTGCTCATGATACATTTAAAAGAAGGCGGAAGAGCTGTGACTTGATCATTATGAGACATGAAGACGTCAGACTCTTTCTTACACCCTTTGATTAACGAGGAATCTACCTTAATGAAGCAATTTGCGTTTCCGTATTCGCTTTTGTTCGCTTTATTTACTTTGCCGCCTAACGTATAAGCGATGAGCTGCGCGCCATAGCAAATTCCTAAAATCGGTTTTCCTATTGAGAAGATTTTAGGGTCGATATGCGGGGATTTTTCTTCATAGACACTATTTGGCCCGCCCGTGAATATGATTCCTTTTATGGATGGATCTTCTAATTTCTCTAATGGGATAGAAAAAGGCAGTACCTCACTATAGACATGGGCTTGTCTTACTCTTTTAGCAATGAGTTCGTTATATTGCCCTCCAAAGTCTAAAACAACGATTTTTTCTTTCATATTTCCTTTCCCTTCCTTTGCTTTTTATTTAATAATGTGCTTGATTTCCTTTACCACGTCTATAAGAATCGGCGGCACAATTTCGACGTAGGCTCCTTTTTTATCAACCTCGAATAACGTGAGATTTTGCCCTTTATAGACAATCTTTGATTTGATTTTCGTCTCCACTTTTTCGATTAGGAAGTCAGCCTTTTTAAAATCATTTAGACAAGAGGCTTCATCACTCCATACCGCTTTGATTTCCTCTTCATTCAATAAGACGTTGATGGGGCGAATGATTTTATTGTCTTTGCGCACTTTTGGGGCGCCTTTATGAACCAAACTTCCTGGTTCGTATGTTTTGCCTTCGTCTTTGCTACGGAGGCGGAAACGCAAAATATTATCGCTATTTTTGCTTTCTAAAGGGGCAATGAAATAATAATCTTTTTCGTAATGACGTTTTTTGATTTCGCTATGAGACAACAAATAACTGGCGGCTTTAGGGTTAGAAATGGTAAACCCGTCTTTTGTCACATAGAGCTCCCCAGAACGTAATTCCTCGAAAGACATATTGTTATCTAAGATTACGTCTGCGTTCTCGCGAGTTGGAAGAATGGTGTTTTTATAACTCGGAATAATGTAGCGGAAATATAGATGCGTCGTAAAAGGAGTATCCGCGCTCGTCGATACTTTGTCACGAATGATTCTTCTAAGGAATAGAGATTTGGCATTGCCATCGATAAAATTAGTAATCGTTTGGATGCCTTGTAGTTCATCGAGGAAGGTTTTGTCTAAAGCATAAATCCCTTCGACGATGATGACATCGAATTTCTTGCCATCGATTTTCCGCCAACTGCGGACGCGTTCACTGACAATTTTGGAATATTTTTTCTCTTGGATTTTGCCTTCATCCAATAGTTTTTTGACGTCTAAGGCCGCTTCTTTTAAGTGGTAAACGGTTGGTTCATCGAAATTGAGCAATTTCCATTCTTTTGCTAATCCACCAATGAATTGGGGAATCTTTGAAGCTTCTAGAAGGGGAGCGATTGCCTTTTTAATTCGCGATAAGCAACGTTCGCAATATTTGTCTTGAAAAGAAAAGTCGAGGAGAATTGGTTTAATGACTTTCTCGATTTCTTCGATATTCGCAATGCTACCATGAAATACATTCTCATTGACTTTATTAGGGATAATCGCGGACAAACCAAAATTGTATTGATCAAGAGAAATGATCGTGGCTCTATGCCCATGCGCGTTAAGCGTTCTTTTCAATGCTTCGGCAGAAAAAGATTTTCCAGAGCTAGAAGCACCTGCGATGATAATGACGGCTTTATTTTGTGTTTCGAGTACTTCTTCTGCGAGATCAATATTCGCGAAGCACCACTTATCAAAATGATGGAATGATATTGCCATTGCTCTATTTTACAACATTTTCCTCTTTTTTCTCCTCATAAATTAAGAATCATTAGAGTTAACTAGCCTTTCGTTTAAACGCCATAGATTTTGAATTACATTGCAAATTCTTTTCTTTCATTTTTCCCCATTTCATTTGTTTTGTGTTTTTCATGGTGATTTTTAAAAAAGAAGAATCCATAAATTTCCTTAGCGTTAATTCAATGAGTGCTCTTTTGTTTTACGCTGAAAAATAGAGAAATATCAACTGAAAATAGTCCTAATTTATCAATGAAATGCTCTATTAGAAACTATGGGCTATTTTATGGAAAATCAGAACTTTTTCTATCAAAAACATTCATTAAATTTAAAGAAGAAAAAAGAGAAAAAAGCAAGTCGGTAACGAATCTTTTTGCTATAAAAAATGCAATGAATGTTTTATTCTAATGTTGTTCTAGGACGATTTGAAATAATTCAAGAAAATGGAGGAGATTCCTATGAAAAAAGGATTAATGATTTCGCTTTTAAGTTTTATGAGTGCCTTTTGCTTATCAAGCTGCAATAGCAAGCCTAATGCCTTTAGCCATTTGTCCCCTCGTGAAGAATATTCCATTTATATAAGTAGAGGTGGAAATCTAGGTTATGAAGAGTGGCTCAAGAAGAACATCGAAAAAAGTGAATCCAAAGTAACAGTGAAGTCTTTTAAAGTAAATAGCAAAGACGAACTCATCGTTGAACTCACCAATGGCCAAATTATTAATGCTGGAAAGATTCCGGAATATCCTGATGAAAGTAATGAGTAATCCGGGAATGAATGTGGAGGGAATTAAATATGAAAAAGAATAAAAAGTTTTTCCTTTTCCTAGCTTTAAGTGTGTCTATCTTCGCAAGTGGATCCTGTACAAATGGTAAGGGTGATTATCGCAATAACGCCAATTATTCCGACTATCTTACTTACCTTAAAAAAGGCGGAACGAAGAATTATTGGGAATGGGTCAATGACAATTCGCCGAATGGCTCTAATTATGGCGAGAATTTTTCTAAAGCCATTGTCACCTCTGCCCGCATCGATAGCAAAGGCCATCTCATTTTGAATTTTTCGAATGGAAAGGAAGTTGATAAAGGAGAAATTGGCTTAAGAAGATTTCAAAGATTCAACGTGAAATTTCATTGTGGAAGCATAAAAATACCATCAAGCAAAGTTCGTTTTGGCGAACTAGCGAAAAAACCTAAAGTTCAAGGCGTAAAAATCGAAGGTTGGTTCAAGGACCCTTCCTTTTCGTTGAAGTGGGACTTTGATACGAACCGTATTTATGGCCCTATGAATATTTATGCCAAATTCATTCCTAACGAGACTAAGATTCACTTTATCAATAGTTTTAATAATTTTCGTGATCAAAGTGCTAAATACAGCTTTCCTTATTCTCTTCCAGAACCCATTCATCCAAAATTAGAGCTCACTTTTGACGGCTGGTATTATGCGAATAAAAAAGTTGATACGAAAGGAATTTGGAATTTTAATTTGAATGACGTTACCTTAGAAGCGAGATGGAAAAAGCGCGAAGGCATCAATGTGAAAAACAAGAAAGAAGGTGCTGATTTCATTTATTTTGGCCGTTATCCTCAATCAGTTGTCATAGATGAAAAATTCGCGAAGAAAATCAAAGACAAAAATCAAAAAAACGCGGCGGGAAATTACGAATATGAAGGTCGCGAATACGATGAAAGGACAACTTCCTTAGAATACCCTAGCGTCTCTCGTAGCTTTAATGATGGAACAAAAATTATCAACGCAAAGTCATATCTTTATGAGGTCGAGCCTATTAAATGGCGACTTCTGAAAAAGAATCACGATGGTACTGCTTTATTTATTACAGAAGATGTTATCGACTGCGCTTTCGCAATCGTTAGTCATCAAACCCACCATGATAAAAACGCTTATCCTAAGAATATGTTAAGAGCTTGGCTCAACGGTAAATACTATGATACTTATACTAACGATTACCGTTCTAACTCTATGCAGAACAATTTTCATTTTTTACCCGAAGAGGAAAAAGCGATGCTCAAAGTCTACGAAGAGGACAAATTCTCCCTTCTTACTAAGGAAGAGTGCGAACAGTATTTCCGTGACGATAATGACCGCATTGCCATATACACCGATTATGCTAAAGGCACGCGCCAAGTCGTCGATTTTGGAGAAAGTTCGTCGTGGTGGACGAAAACTTCCGTAACTGGCTACACCAATATTTCAGTCGCTCCTGATGGTTCATTTTCTGAGCTCATTTCTGATGCTCGCTCTGGGATACGGCCAATTATCAAGTTGAAAGTGAATGAATAGATCGTTACGTGACTTATTTTTGAGGTCGTCTATCTATCGATACGAAGTTAGATAGATTACTGACTTGATTGTGCTTCGCTATGAATTAGAATTATGAACAATTGAACAAAATTATACGATTGTTCATTTATGGGGAGTGTTATGTACAAAAATTCCATTCGTAGTGAAAAATTGATCAAAAACGCGGTTATTGATTTGCTTGGCGAAAAGAAAGATATCAATAAAATCAGTGTGAGCGAAACCGTGAAACGCGCTGGTGTAAACCGCGGAACCTTTTACAATCACTATCGAGATGTGAAAGACGTTTTAAGCCAAATAGAAGCCGAAATGATGTCTTCTTTATTGGAGAAGTGGCGGGCTTCCTTTCTAAAAGAAGGGCCACGTTTCGATGGCTTCATTGATGATTTAGTTGTTTCGTTTGTGGAAAATGAATCTCTTTTTACTAAGCTCGTTTCCAGCGTGCCGGATTATGTTTTTGTTGATTTGAAATTCAAAATCTATAACGTTTTCCTTAACGTTCCAGATCATGGAGCCTTGAGCCGTGAGGAAAAAGCCTTAATTATGTTCTTGTCTAACGGAATCTCAGGTGCTTTCTTGGACTATTTTTTAGGGAAAAGCGATTTTTCTCTTCAAGAAATCGGCCAATACGCGATTGCCCTCATGCACAAAATCGATTTATCGCAATCATTAACGAAATAATTGTAGTCCTTTGTTTTTGCTTCTTTTTGTGAAAGAATTCTCCATATGGCGATTTTAGCGAGTTATATCCTTCCACATTGTCCTGTCGTTGTCCCTGAAATTGGGAGAGGAGAAGAACGCCTAGTTTCAAAAACGGCGGATAGTTTTATGCGCGTTGCAAAGGAAATCGCTTCGCTTCATCCTGACACCATCGTTATCGCTTCTCCTCATGCAGAATCCTATCGTGATTTCTTTCAGATTGCCGATGGAGAAACTGCGACGGGTTCATTTCGCGATTATGAAGCGATGCAAGTTCATTTTCGCTTTCATTATGACGATATCTTACGAAAAGAAATTTCGCGGATTGCCGCGAATCGTAAATTCCCAGCCGGCTATGAAGGGGCGGAAGATCCTGTTTTAGACCATGGCACAATGGTCCCACTTTATTTTCTCAACAAGGTATATTCGAATTATAAAATCGTTCGCCTTGGCTTAAGCGGGCTCTCTCTTCTTTCCCATTATAAAATGGGCCAAATTATCGCTGACGCTGCTAAAAATACGGGAGAACGTGTCGTTTTTATCGCAAGCGGCGATATGTCTCATTGTTTAAAGAAAGACGGCCCATATGGCTATTCTTTAGACGCAGAACATTACGAAGAAGTTTTGAATCGAATTCTTTTAAACGCGAATTTTGGAAGTCTATTAACCATGGACAAACGGCTCATCCGTAACGCGAAAGAATGTGGGCATCGCGTTTTCGCCTTACTAGCAGGAACCCTTGACCGAAAAAATATCGCAACGACATTTTATAGTCATGAAGCACCATTCGGGATCGGATATGGCGTCTATGGATATCGCATATTAGGAGAAGACGCTTCGCGCGCATTCGGCGATTTGTATGTCTCAAAAACCTTATTTTCCTTAAAAGAGAAAAAAGAAAAAGCAGATGAATATCTTAGACTTGCCTATTTGACGCTTGACCAATATTTGAATCATACGGAAGCGAAAAAAATCGATGTTACTCTATCTATGATTGAGAAAAAAACTGGTATCGTCATTTCTATTTATGAGTTTGATGTTTTGCGCGCCCAATACGCGACAATCGTTCCTACACAAACTAATGTAGCCCAAGAAATCATTCAAAATACTGTCAAAGCCGCTCAAAGTGACCTATATTTTGATCCAATTGACGCAAAAGAATATCCCTATTTGGACGTTACCGTTAGTGAGGTTGGACCATTAGAAGCGGTTGCCTCCACGAAACAACTTGATGTTAAAAAATACGGAGTTTTGCTTCGTAGCGGATTGAAAAGCGGCTATGCTTTACCAGAATTCACTTATCGAAATGTCGATGAACAAATAAAAGCTGCGAAAAAGAGTGCAGGAATCAAAGAGAAGGAGCGTGTTTCCTTTTTGCGTTTCCCCCTAATAAATCATGGATAATTTGTTATTATTTTGCTTCAAAACAATTCGTTTGATTGGATTTTGCGGGGTTTTTGAATTTTAGTTGTTTTAATTTTCTGTTTGGTTTTCGGGATTGAATTCCTTTACATTTCTTATCAAGTTTAGTAGTGATATAATCCGGTTATGGCGTTTAGAAATCTTTTACGAAAATTTAAATATCATTATAAGAAATACCTTGCGATGTTTTTTGCGATCCTTGCTGCCTTGTGCGCTTTTGGGGATTTCGTAACGAGTCTTATTTCTCTTGTTCAATCTCATAGCGCGCCAAATATCATGACGTTTTGGAATATTCTCTTCTATTTATATGCGATTTATTTGTTTTACATTTTGTATCGGGGGAACAAAGAAAGCAGCGCTGAATCCTTACAAGCTGTTCTTATGTTTACTTGGTCGCTCCTTTTTTATCAAATTTTCACCTTTATTCTCGACCTTGCGTTTAATAGCCCACTTAATTTATTGACCTTTTTAAAACGTGGGGAATATTTGTCTTTTTCCTTCTTGTTATCAAGTTATGTGATTTTACTAGCGGAAATTGTCATCGGGATATTTGGCTATATCCGTTTGAAACAATACATGTCAGGACAATATGTATCTTCAACGAAGATTAAAGTGCTTTTTACGATTTTCTTTTCGATGGTGATTCTAGGATCTGCCCCACAGATTGTTCTATTTCAAATGATGTGAAACAAAATCCTTAGAAGAAACAACACGCCAT